>OGGW01000372.1_pt1 | contig 45465 bp, 38 predicted proteins | sample 1571291 | NCBI WGS metagenome assembly OGGW01 (sample SAMEA2582028, study PRJEB24529) | metagenome | biome: Human gut stool | place: China | collected 2011 | reverse complement strand
CTGATAACTCTTTGATCGCTTCGATCATTTCAGCTGTTGTCAATTTAGCCATTTTCATATCCTCCATATTCATTGATATTCTGATTATTTTTATACTCTGCCGTACATCATACGGCTACCCCATAAAGGCATATCCTGCCGGGTATAAAATGTAATTCCAATTACTCTGCTGTTGTCTCAGCTGCTTCCTCTGCAGGAGCTTCAGCTGTCTCTGCAACTGCTTCGCCATCTTTTTCTGCGATCTGTTTGATAACGCGAGCGAAGTTTGTAATTGGTGACTGCATACTTCCAAGTAATCTGGAAAGCAATACTTCTCTGGATGGAATCTTAGCCAGTTCTGAAAGTGCTGCCACATCATAAACTGTTCCTTCCACTACACCACCTTTTAATTCAAGCTTGTCTGCTCCTTTTGCAAACTCGCAAAGAATTCTTGCTGGTGCTGTTGCATCTTCTTTAGAAATTGCAATCGCGCTTGGTCCTTCCAGACATCCTTCAAGACCTTCGAATTCAGTTCCTTCGAATGCTCTCTTCATCATAGTGTTCTTATATACTCTGTAAGTAACACCTGCTTCTCTGAGCTTTTTACGAAGTTCTGTATCCTGAGCAACTGTCAGTCCGCGGTAATCTACGAGAACAACTGACTGAGCTCCTTTCAGTTCTTCTGAAATCGCCTCAACGATTGGCTGTTTTAATTCTACTTTTGCCATGTTCGGTACACCTCCTTATTTTATTGTGCGTGTACTGCCAAAATAAAAACCTCTGTATCCAAAGACACAGAGGTTTACAAATCCGAAATTGAATTCGCATACTTCCTCGGCAGGCGTTTTCTCCTTATGCCTTACGGCACCTGCTGTCTTCGGCAGTCAATTGCTATATTATAATAGCACTTTATATTGTCAATGTCAACAGTTTTTTAAACCAGTTTCATTGGGTTGATTTTTACACCAGGTCCCATTGTAGATGTCAGTGTTACGCTCTTTAAGTACTGACCTTTTACTGCTGCCGGTTTAGCTTTGTTGATTGCATCGATAAGCGTCTGGAAGTTGTCCGCTAACTGTTCTTCAGTAAATGAAGCTTTTCCAATCGGCACATGGATAATGTTTGTTTTGTCCAATCTGTACTCAATCTTACCAGCTTTGATATCGTTGATTGCTTTTGTTACGTCCATTGTAACTGTTCCGGCTTTCGGGTTTGGCATCAGACCTTTTGGTCCAAGTACACGTCCGAGACGTCCAACAACACCCATCATGTCAGGTGTAGCAACAACAACATCGAATTCAAACCATCCTTCGTTCTGGATCTTTGGAATCAGATCCTCTGCTCCTACGTAATCTGCTCCGGCTGCTTTTGCTTCTTCTGCTTTTGCATCTTTTGCAAATACAAGGATACGAACTTTTTTACCAGTTCCGTGAGGAAGCACTACTGCTCCACGGATCTGCTGGTCAGCGTGACGTCCGTCACAACCTGTTCTGATGTGAGCTTCGATTGTCTCGTCAAATTTAGCTACTGCTGATTTTTTCACTAATGCAACTGCTTCTGCTTTCTCGTAAAGATTTCCTCTTTCGATCAGTTTTGCAGCTTCGATATATTTCTTTCCTCGTTTCATTTCAAATAACCTCCTTGTGGTATTGGCGGGAACGTGCCCCTCCCACTTTTTCGTGAATTTACATATAACATAGATTGTCTCTTCCTCCTTTTCGAAGACACCGAAAAGAATTGTTCAGACTTTCTTAAATCTCTGCTTTTTTATCTGGCAGTTATCTCTTACTCTTCAACCACTACACCCATAGAACGGCATGTTCCTGCCACCATGCTCATAGCTGCTTCTACTGTTGCAGCATTTAAGTCTGGCATTTTCATCTCAGCGATTTCCTGAAGCTGAGCTTTTGTGATTGTTGCAACTTTTGTTTTGTTCGGCACACCGGAACCTGATTTCAGGTTACATGCTTTCTTAATAAGAACTGCTGCCGGTGGAGTCTTTGTAACGAAGCTAAAGCTTCTGTCATTGTAAACTGTGATAACAACAGGAATAATCAGGTCACCCTGGTCTGCTGTTCTGGCATTGAACTGTTTTGTAAATTCAACGATATTTACACCGTGCTGTCCAAGTGCAGGACCTACCGGTGGTGCTGGAGTTGCTTTACCAGCTGGAATCTGTAATTTAATATATCCTTCTACTTTTTTTGCCATTTTTCATTACCTCCTTGTGGTATTGGCGGGATTTTCATCCCTCCCACGGTTTTTTAATCCATCTTTCTTACTTCTGAGAAATTCAGTTCAACCGGAGTCTCTCGGCCGAACAGCTCTACATTGATCGACAGGCTCTGTTTCTGTTCGTTGATCGCCTGGATCATACCAACAGTACCTTCCCATGCTCCGCTCAATACGGTCACTGTATCGCCAACCTCGAAGTCAACTACGATGTCTTCCTGTTTGATTCCCAGATTTGCCATTTCCTCTTCTTCCAGCGGAACCGGCTTGGATCCAGGTCCGACAAATCCTGTCACACCTCTGGTATTTCTTACGACATACCAGGTATCATCATTCATGATCATATGGATCAGGACATACCCAGGAAACATCTTCTTCTGACTTGCTTTCTGAACACCATTCTTTAATTCCACGACTTCCTGCATCGGAACTCTGACTTCAAGAATCTGGTCCTCCAGGTGACGGTTCTCAATTGTCTTATCAATGTTTGCTTTTACTTTGTTTTCATACCCGGAATAAGTATGAACTACATACCATTTTGCATCTGACATAAAATCACCTTTCCGCTTCTGACCAGCTATTTTATCAGAAAGTCAATCCCATATTTCATCAGTACATCGATCACAGAGATCAATGCGCCCATCAATACAGAAACGATTACAACTGCAGCTGTCTGCTTTGCAAGTGTGTTCTTATCCGGCCAGACAATCTTTTTAAATTCGGCCTTCATTCCTTTAAACCAGCTTGACTTCTGAGCTTTTTCTGCTTTTCCTGTCTTTCCACTCATACATCCACTTCCTTCCAACGATTATTTCGTTTCTTTGTGCAGTGTGTGTGATTTACAGAATTTGCAGTACTTCTTTGTCTCCATACGGTCCGGATGTGTTTTCTTATCCTTAGTCATGTTGTAGTTACGATTCTTGCATTCCGTACATTCCAATGTGATTCTTGTGCGCACAACTTCCACCTCGCTTTTTATTTACTTTTTACATGTTACTTTGATGGCTGCGACCCCATCTAATTTTAGGCATAAAAAAAAGACCTACTTCCATTCGCCAGAAAATTGTATCATATGGCAATAGGGAAGTCAAGGTGTTTCTTCTTTCAATTTACATATGAAAATTTATGAAAATTTATATACACTGAAAACTCTTCCTATTTTAAATACCCTGATTTTCTTTTTTGGAGAAATACTTTTCCCTCTGTCATTCAATATTTTATCGTTTTTTTATTGATTTTGTCCATCAAATATGTATAATTGTGGTAGGGATATTGCTATGTCTGCATTTGCAGTTCATTGCATTATTACTATATAAGAAAAGAGGTTTAACGTAACATGGCACAGATTGATTTAACCAAGTATGGCATTACTGGAACTACAGAAATTGTGTACAATCCTTCTTACGAGACATTATTTGAAGAAGAGACAAAACCTGAACTGGAAGGTTTTGAAAAAGGTCAGGAAAGTGAACTCGGTGCAGTAAACGTAATGACTGGAGTATATACAGGACGTTCACCTAAAGACAAATTCATTGTAATGGATGAGAACTCTAAAGATACTGTATGGTGGACTTCTGATGAATATAAGAACGATAACCACCCGGCTTCTGAAGAAGCATGGTCTACAGTAAAAGACATCGCATTGAAAGAACTCTCTAACAAGAGACTGTTCGTTGTAGATGCATTCTGCGGAGCTAACAAAGATACACGTATGGCAATCCGTTTCATCGTTGAGGTTGCTTGGCAGGCACACTTTGTTACAAACATGTTCATCCAGCCTACAGAAGAAGAATTAAAAGACTTTGAACCAGATTTCGTTGTTTACAACGCTTCTAAAGCAAAAGTTGAAAACTACAAAGAGCTCGGACTTAACTCTGAGACAGCTGTTATGTTCAACATCACAAGCCGTGAGCAAGTTATCGTAAACACATGGTACGGCGGAGAGATGAAAAAAGGTATGTTCTCTATGATGAACTACTACCTGCCGCTGAAAGGTATCGCTTCTATGCACTGTTCTGCAAACACAGACATGAACGGAGAGAACACAGCACTCTTCTTCGGACTTTCAGGAACAGGTAAGACAACACTCTCTACAGATCCGAAACGTCTTCTGATCGGTGATGACGAGCACGGATGGGATGACAACGGAGTATTCAACTTTGAAGGCGGATGCTACGCAAAAGTTATCAACCTTGACAAAGAATCTGAGCCGGACATCTACAATGCAATCAGACGTGACGCTCTTCTTGAGAACGTAACTCTGGATGCAGAAGGAAAGATCGACTTTAATGACAAGAGTGTTACAGAAAATACTCGTGTATCTTACCCGATCAACCACATCGAGAACATCGTACGTCCGGTTTCTTCTGCACCGGCAGCTAAGAATGTAATCTTCCTGTCTGCAGATGCATTCGGAGTACTTCCTCCGGTATCTGTTCTGACACCAGAGCAGGCTGAATACTACTTCCTGTCTGGATTCACAGCAAAACTTGCTGGTACAGAACGTGGAATCACAGAGCCTACACCAACATTCTCAGCTTGCTTCGGACAGGCATTCTTAGAGCTGCATCCTACAAAATATGCAGAAGAACTTGTTAAGAAAATGGAAGCAAACGGAGCAAAAGCATACCTGGTGAACACAGGATGGAACGGAACAGGAAAACGTATCTCTATCAAAGATACTCGCGGTATCATCGATGCAATCTTAAACGGAGACATCGTAAATGCACCTACTAAGAAGATCCCATTCTTCAACTTCGAAGTACCAACAGAGCTTCCAGGTGTAGATACAAACATTCTTGACCCACGTGACACTTATGCAGATGCTGCTGAGTGGGAGACAAAAGCAAAAGATCTTGCACAGAGATTTGTTAAGAACTTTGCTAAATACGAAGGAAATGAAGCTGGAAAAGCTTTAGTTTCTGCTGGTCCGGAAGTTTAATTTCTAATTTTCATAAAATCAGAGCCAAAGTAAACGCAATGATTGCGTGAGCTTTGGCTCTTTTTATTTTACTCAACACTTCGTCTATATCATGTTGTATTTGTCTTATTTTTCTTTCTTAGAAAGTTAATTCTTATACATTGTGTCCAAAAACCATTTAACTTTCTTTTAGTTCTGCTTTACACTTTATTTATACTTTTTTAATATTTAAAGGACTGGAGAGGATTATGTACAAAGTTTATGAAATCAAACAGCGTGTCTTCGCTGACAATGACCTGGAAGCAGATAAAGTGCGGACAGAATTAAAAAAAGACAAAACATTTCTTTTAAATCTGATGTCGTCTCCCGGAGCAGGGAAGACCACCACTCTGACTAAAACAATAGATGCTATGAAACATGATTTTCGCATCGGAGTCATGGAAGCTGACATTGACAGCGCTGTAGATGTAGATACGATCAGCGAAACCGGAGCCAAAGTCATTCAGCTGCACACAGGGGGAATGTGTCATCTGGATGCAGATATGACAAGGCAAGGGCTTTTGGAGCTGGATACCAGTGATGTAGATCTTGCCATTTTGGAAAATGTGGGCAACCTGGTCTGTCCTGCAGAATTTGACACAGGCGCTGTGAAAAATGCCATGATCTTAAGTGTTCCGGAAGGAGACGATAAACCACTGAAATATCCACTGATGTTTCAGGTATGCCAGTGCCTTCTGATCAACAAGATCGATGTTCTTCCTTACTTTGACTTTGATCTGGAAGAATGTAAAAAGCGGGTACTGAAGCTGAATCCGGATATGAAGATCATCCCGATCTCTGCCCGCACCGGGGAGGGCATGGACGAATGGATCGACTGGCTGAAAGAAGAAACCAGTTCCTGGAATGAATCAAATGAAAAAGGAGTAAAGGAATGAAAGAAGAACGTAAACTGATCCTGAAGCTGGGACAGATGATCACTGACCGTGTCGGTGTGAAAGTCACAGTGGAGGATCCCGAGTATTGGGGACTCGCGGAAGTTCTGACTGATGAAATGGCAGAGGTCTGTCTTTCCATGAAGGTCAGAAAACCAATGACACTGGAACAGATTGCCCGAAAATCCGGCAAAGATCCAGAACGTGTGCAAAAGTTGCTGGATGAAATGTCCGTGATCGGCATGATCGAATATAACTGGGAAAACGCCGACCATCATAAGCAGTATGTCCTGCCGATGTTTGTTCCCGGCTGCGCAGAATTTATGATGATGAATGACAAGCAGGTGGAAGAACACCCGATTCTGGCAGATTTCTTTGAAAATATGTCCAGACTGCCTCTGGAAAAGGTCACACCAATGGTACCGCCGGGAGGCTCCGGAATCGGAATGCATGTCATTCCTGTAGAAAAGGCAATTCCTGCAAAGCAGGAATCCGCAAGTGTGGAGCATATCTCCCACTGGCTGAAAAAATATCAGGACAAATATGCAGTCGGCGCCTGTTCCTGCCGCCGTCAGCAACGCGTGCGCGGCGAAGGCTGCGGCGAAATCGAAGGAGATCTGTGCATCGGTGTCGGTGATATGGCAGATTATCTGGTAGAAACAGGAAAAGGCCATTACATCACACAGGAGGAAGTTCTGGAAATTCTGGAGCGCGCCGAGAGAAACGGATTTGTACATCAAATCACCAATATTGACGGGGAAGATAAGATCTTCGCCATCTGCAACTGTGCACCTGGTGTCTGCAATGCACTGCGTACATCTCAGTTGTTCAACACACCGAATATGTCCCGCTCTGCCTACCGTGCCCATGTGGAAGCAGGCAAATGCGTTGCCTGTGGTCAGTGTGTGGAGGTCTGTCCAGTAGGCGCTGCCAAACTTGGGCAGAAGCTGTGTACAAAACAAGGCGAGATTTCCTATCCGAAATCCCTGCTTCCGGATACGGAAAAATGGGGACCGGACAAATGGGCTCCGGATTACCGGGATCATGCCAAAATCAACTGCTATGACACCGGTACATCTCCTTGTAAGACTGCCTGTCCTGCTCATCTTCCCGTACAGGGCTATATTAAGATGGCGGCTGAGGGACGCTATCTTGACGCATTAAAACTGATCAAGACCGAAAACCCGTTCCCTGCAGTCTGCGGTGCAATCTGTAACCGCCGCTGTGAGGATGCATGTACCCGAGCGACCATTGATCAGGCTGTTGCTATTGATGAGATCAAGCGGTTTATCGCAGAACAGGAGTTAAAGGAAAATACCCGCTTTGTTCCGCTTTGCGAGAATCATGAAGGAAAACAATTCACTCAGAAAATTGCCGTGATCGGTGCCGGTCCTGCCGGAATGTCCGCCGCCTACTATCTGCGTACAAAAGGATACCCGGTTACGATTTTTGAAAAAGAATCCCGTGCAGGTGGTATGCTGATGAATGGAATCCCATCCTTCCGTCTGGAAAAATCAGTAATTGAAGCAGAAATTGACATTTTAAAACAAATGGGAATTGAATTCCGTTACAACGTGGAAATCGGCAAAGATATCACGATCCCTGAACTCCGTGCACAGGGATATCAGGCGTTTTATATTGCGATCGGTGCACAGGGCGGACGAAAAACCGGAATCCCGGGGGAAGATGCGAAAGGCGTGACAACCGGTGTGGAATTTTTACGCAGTGTAAACCTGAATGAAGATTCTGTTCATCTGAATGGCCGTACTGTGGTGATCGGCGGCGGAAACGTTGCCATCGACGTTGCAAGGACCGCGCTTCGTACCGGAAGTGAGCTTGTCTCCATGTACTGTCTGGAATCCGAGGCAGAAATGCCGGCAGCCCGTGATGAAGTAGAAGAGGTAAAAGAAGAAGATATCCAGATTCAGTGCGGATGGGGACCAAAAGAAATCCTCACTGAAAACGGAGCTGTAACAGGTATCGTGTTGAAAAAATGTATCTCTGTATTTGATGAAAATCACAGATTTGCTCCGGTCTATAATGAGAATGACTGTATCACCTTGGAATGTGAAAATGTACTGCTCTCCATCGGGCAGACGATCCTCTGGGGTAATCTGTTAAAAGACACCGCTGTAGAGCTTCGTCCAAATCAGACTGCACAGGCAGATCCTGTCACCTATCAGACCGCAGAACCGGATATTTTTGTCGGCGGTGATGTCTTTACCGGGCCGAAATTCGCCATTGATGCGATTGCTGCCGGAAAACAGGGCTGCGTATCCATCCACCGCTTTGTACATAAAGGCCACTCGCTGACACTTGGCCGTGATCTGCGTCAGTTTGTCGAGCTTGATAAAAACAACCTTGACATCGAAGAATTTGACACGGCAAAAAGACAGATACCGGGTAAAAAATCCGGAATCGCAAAAGAAACCTTCCGCGATCTGCGTTCTTCTCTCACAGAAGAACAAGTCAAGATCGAAGCAGGTCGCTGTCTCGGATGCGGAGCTTCTGTCGTGGATGAAAATAAATGCATCGGCTGCGGACTCTGTACCACAAAATGCGAGTTTGATGCCATCCATTTAAGCCGGGATCTTCCTGAGGCAAGCCGGATGCATACTGCAGAAGACAAGCTAAAAGGAATCCTTCCTTATGCAGCCAAACGTGCCATTAAGATCAAACTGAAAAAGAAATCATAAAGGAACACATTATGCATGAGTTGGGAATTATTGTTCACATTACAAAAACGCTTCAAAATGTTGCAAAAGAAAACAATTTAAGCGAAATCGGCTCTGTCACTCTGGAAATCGGGGAAGTGAGCACAATCGTCCCTGATTACCTGACAGACTGCTGGAAATACTACCGCAAAAAATTTCCGCTGATCGAACATTCAGAACTGAAAATCGAGATACTCCCTGCCACTACTTACTGTGAGGATTGCCGCCAGACGTATCCTACAGTGGAATTCGGCAGACAGTGCCCATATTGTAAAAGCCCGAACACGTATCTCGTGTGCGGAGATGAATGTAATATCAAGGAAATTGAAGCACAATAAAAGGAATGAAAAGAGGAAAAAGATTATGTTATTTCATGTTTACGGTGAAAACGCCCTGCCGCAGTGGATCGCGATGCTTGGCGTACTCGCTGCACTGATTCTGTTAAACGAAGTTTCCAGACGGACCAAAGCCGGCGGTATTTTAATGTTTTTTGTCATCCCGGCTATTTTGACTGTTTATTTTATTGCAATTGCCGTCGGGGCAAAAACAGGAGCTTCCTGGGCACTCAATAACCAGACATATCTATATATGAATGGATGGTTCCACTACGCCAAGCTTTATGCCGCACTTGCAGGATGTATCGGATTTATGATGATCAAATATGAATGGGGAATCGGAAAAGCTCACTGGTTCAAAGCGTATCCGTTTGCAATCGTTGCCATCAATATTCTGATCGCCGTTGCAAGTGATTTTGAATCTGCCATCAACGGATGGTATTCCTGGTGGCTGTCCTCTGAAGATGTATGGCTGTACGGAGGATGGCACAACGTATTTAACGGAATTGCCGGAATCATCAATATTTTGTGTATGACCGGATGGTGGGCTGTCTACACATCCAAAGACAAAAAAGACATGATCTGGTCGGATATGATCTGGGTTTACATCCTGGTCTATGATGTATGGAATTTCGCCTATACCTACAACTGTCTGCCGACACATTCCTGGTTCTGCGGCGTTGCACTTCTGCTTGCACCGACAATCGCAGCACTGCTCTGGAACAAAGGCGGCTGGATCATGAACCGTGCCAACACGCTTTGTATCTGGTGTATGTTCGCGCAGGTATTCCCTCTGTTCCAGGAGACATTCTCTGACGGAAAACAGGTATTCCCATGGGCAACCATTCCAAAACTGTATGCTGACGGTACTTTAAACGGAATCACTGCCGGCGGAAGCACAAATGCAGATCCGACCATGATGACGATTGTCAGTCTCCTTGCACTGATCGTAAATATTGTAGCATTTATTTACATTATAAGAACTGCAAGAAAGAAGAAAAAGAATCCTTACAAAGAAGAAATCTTTACAGATTTCAAATACTACAAGGATGCAGCTGCAAGAGCTGAGATTAAATAAGAAACAAGGTCGCCCCGCAAAAGCTCTCTTCCACTTTTGCGGGGCGAATTTTATCTGCTTTTTTCCAGTTCCTTTTGAATTTTTTCTACCATTTCCCGATACACATCTTCCGCTCTTAATTCTGCATATACGTCCTCTGTCTCCAACAGCCACAGAAGATTTTCCAGTAGATATCCCCGTTTCGGTGAAGTACTTTCATTCCATTCCAGTTTGTCAAAGTAAATTGGAGTCTCTGTCTTTCTTCCTTGTACAATATTCAGATACTCCATAACCAGATGCTTCAGTTCTGAAAGTGCCTGGTCTTTTTTCCCCTGCTTCACCAGAATTCCAAGTTTCATCTGGGATACCATAACATTGACTCCTCCGAGACGGCTTTCTTCAAATAAGGTCTCCAGCTCCTGTGCGGCATCCAGAAATCGAAACGCCTTTTCATACTCACTTTCTTCTCCGGCAATTTTCGCCAGACTGACCAGAGACAAACCTGCATTGCGGATTTCTTCATACAAACAACGCTGTGTCAGTTTTTCTGATTCTTCCAGTTTTCCCATCTGATACAGGATACTGGACTTCATGCTTCTTGCATCAAAATCCGGCTGCGGCAGTTTTTCTACGGCTTCCAGCCCTTTTTCATATTCCTCATTCATACAGTATAAGCCGGATAAAACATACCATGCCGTCTCGGAAATCTCCGCATTTTCGCTGGCTGTGCTCTCTTCAAACAACGTAATGCTTCGTTCCATCTGCTGCTTCAAAATTTCTTCCTGTAAGCTTGCACCTGCATACTGCATATAAGTCGAAGCTACCCGAAATTTCAGAAATAAGTCTGTCGGAAATTCTTTCAGAAGCTCTTCACAGTACTGCTGTCCTTCTTCCCAGTTTCTTGTCGAAAACAGTGTATCCGCTTTCTCCATCCGCTTCATACATTCTTCTTCCGTCATCTGCTCCTGAAAGTCCAGCAGAACATCCACACTCACGCCCAAAAGCCTTGCCAGTGGATTTAGGATTGTAATATCCGGATATGTCGTATCCGTCTCCCACTTGGACACTGCTGCCGCTGAAATATTGAGTGCTGCTGCCACCTGTTCCTGCGTCAGTCCTTTTTGTTTTCTAAGATCTTGAATTCGTTTTCCAATTTTCAATTCCATCCATCTGCACCTCTCTTTTCTCTGATCTTTTGCTGCTTTTATTGTATCAAAGAAAAGAAAACTCTCCAATGGATGGAGAGTTAACTTTTGCTGTCAGTTTTTTAACTGTTTATCCTGTTTTTATAAGAATGGTTTCAATTCTTTCATCAGCTGTTCGTCCATATGGAGCAGCTTCTTTGCAAGCGAACGGCTCTCAGAAGACGCCTCTTCATACTCATTGAGAAATTTTCCGATGGACTGGATTCCCATATTACAGCCATCCATCAGAAGCTTCGCAATCTGAGAGCTGTCATCGTGGAGCATCAGCTTCACATCCGTTGTAATCCTGGAAAATGCAGCTGCGGCAGGATGCGGATCCTTTTCTTGTTCTCCATGTTTTTCCAGCAGTCTGCTGATATCTTCCTCCAGTGCTTTATGTTTCTTGTCGTATTCATCCAGCAGCTGATGAAGCTTTTCATCCTTCACAAAATCCCGCACCTGATTCAGGCTGTTGATCGCCATCTTGCAGCCACTGCTGCATTCTTTTAAAAGCTTTCCTGTCTGTTCTTCCATATCATTTCCCCACTTTCCATTACCAATCATGTCTTGTTTATTCTGTCCAAAAGTGCGGATTCTATTCCTTTATCTTACAACAGCACGTCTGATTTTCGGCCCTATGATGCAAGCAAGCACAATTTTTACCAGATCTCCCGGAATATACGGAAATACTCCGACACCAAGACCTGCCACAAATCCGATATTCAACTGCATAGAAAGCCAGATTGTACCGAAAAGATAACATACAATCGTTCCCAGTACCATTCCAAGAACGGCAAATGACAGTTTTCCTTTAAAATGCTCCACAAAAAATCCGGCGATCACTGTCAAAAACACAAATCCGACCAGATATCCGCCCGTAGGACCTGCCACTTTTGCCGGACCGCCACTGAAACCGGAAAATACCGGAAGTCCGACCAGACCGATCAACAGGTATACAATATAACTGATGGTACTGAATTTTGTTCCCAGTACAAAAACCGAGAAATACAACACCAGGTTTGTAAATGAGATCGGCACCGGACTGAACGGTAGAGGAATACTTAACGGCCCCAGAATGCAGGTCAGCGCTGTCATCAATGCGATCAGTGTCATTTGTTTCGTTGTGAGAAATTTTGCTTTTGTCTCCATGTGTTTTGTTCTCCTTCTTTACACTCTTGTTCCAGTATACGAAAGAGACGTTCTATTGTCAACCTTTTATTATTGTAAGTTAACATTTGTTCTGGTTATTTACTCTTGCAACTGTATATGCTAGAATGAATATCCTTACTATGATCTTGGGGAGAACCGATATGAATATAAAACAAATTGATTTTCTGCGTATTTTTAAAATTGCTGCAGCCGCGTCCATCGGATGTCTTCTTGCAGTACTATTCCAACTGCAGACACCAACTTCTGCCGGTATTATTGCCATCTTAAGCCTGCAGAATACAAGAAGGGAAACCTTTTCTCTTGTCGCCAGACGTATTTTTTCTTTCTTTCCGTCCATGACTGTGGCTATAGTGGTATTTTATCTGATGGGATACCAGATTCCATCCATTTTTGTCTATCTGATTTTGTTTGCCGGTATCTGTGAATTATTTTCCCTGCAGAATACACTGGTTTCCAACACCGTTTTGGTACTGCACCTGTATGCTGCCCAGTCCGTGCATCCCGCACTCCTGGTCAACGAACTGCTTTTGCTTCTGACCGGAACTTCCTGTGGGATTCTGATGAATCTCTACATGCCCGGAAATTCAGCAAAAATCCGACGGGCACAATCCGAGCTGGAACAGATATTCCGGAATACATTCCACCGGATCGCCCGTGATATTGTGATGGACAAACAACTTGCCTGCACCTTTTTTGATCTGTCCGATCTGGATTTGATTTTAAAGAAACTGGAAAAAGAGGCGCACGAAAATCAGGGAAATACATTACTGTCAGATGAACAGTATTTTGTGAAATATGTAGAAATGCGAAAAAACCAGAAGCTGGTAGTTGAAAAACTCTGTCAGAATATCCGACTTTTACATGATGTTCCGATTCAGGCGCATGCCATCTCTCATTTTATCGAAGATGTCAGTATAAAATTTCATGAATCCAATAATACACAGGAACTGATGCAGAAACTGACCGAAATGCAGACTTCCATGCAAAAAGAACCGCTTCCAGTGACAAGAACCGAGTTTGAAAACCGTGCAGTTCTCTATCGAATTCTCTACGATCTGGAAGAACTGATCACCATCAAAAAGCGATTCATCGAGACTTTAACTCCTGATGAGATCAAACGATTCTGGAATACCAGTCAAAACTGTTGTCAATAGTAGCAGTTTTGACTGCACCCATCTGGGAACAATTCCTGTTTCATACGATCCCGGAATTCTCTTTTCGTTTCCGCTGTTTCCAAAATCATAAGCGCTTTTTTCAACCGGATGATATCCTGCTGCATGAATTCTGTATAATTTCCTCTGCCCACAATCTTCAAATATGTAATTCCCGCTTTTTGTAGGTCGTACAGCGCACACAATCCACATCCACCTGCTCCTGTACGATAGTTTTCCACATCCAAATCCTCGTTTTCCACTTCATCTGCTTTTTGATTTGACAGTTCCAGAACGCCCTTACACTTTTTGTTCAACTTCCCCACGCGATATGGAACCCGACAGAGATGCCCCAGTTCATCACAGTGCAGCGAATTGCAGAATCCTCCACTGAAATGGCACAGTTCATTTAGGACAAACGCCTCGTACTCGATATTCTTTTTTAGATTGGAAATACAGGATTTCATATCTTCTACTGTATTTTTGCGGTGAAAGATCACCCTGCAGATTTCCATTTCTTCCAGAAAATCTGCCATCTGGCTGTTGATCTCTCCAAATTCTCCGCTCAAATGGATCCGACAGGGGATCTTCTGACTGCGGATATACAAAAGCAGCGCCGGATCTGCCACAATGATCGTATCAAATCCTGCCTGATGGCATTGTCCAATGATCTCCCCCACAACAGGATACTGCTCGGGTGTATAAGATAATGAGTTGAACGTGATGGCTACCGGCACCTGATAGTATTTCCTCATATTTCCAAGAATCTTCAACTCTTCATAAGAACCGATCTGCACATTATAAGCGCGCACTTCTCGTCTGTTTAATGGATTTAGCACTCCATATTTTTCTGCCCACGCAAATGGAACATACCCGCAGAAACATTCATCTGCCCCTGCCTCCACATACATTGGATAATCATCCACACTTCCAAGCCCTGCTGTAATCTTCATCTTCACGCCTCACTTCTCACAATAGGTTTACCACAATCCGGTCAATGCCTTGTCTGACAGATTGATTCAGATACTCCATCTCTTCCAGACTCGTTCTGTCATATCCAAACAGTGTGTTATACTTTCCAAACATCTCCAGATGCCTGGGATATAAAAATACCAATCCCCTGCAGTATCCGGGGCACTGTTCTACAGATTTCTGTCTGCCACGGTCTCCACATGCGCACTTCGCATACAGTGTACAAAACTGTGCTGTATTGGTCTGAAAAAACGGCAGATGCAGGCTATGTTTTCCTTTTGGAATCACGATTTCATGTCCGCAGGCTTCCAGTTCATACCGCTCAATCTGGTTCTCTTTTAAATATTGCTGATAAAATTCACTGTTTAAATTGGTCTCCTGAAAGCAATTTGTTTCCTCTTTCAGATAACGGGACCGATTGTCCTTTTTGTACCGGTTCAAAAGAATACCCAGATTCAGTTTCACACAGTTTTGCGTTTCCTGTTTCCATTTACGGATCAGATGTGCGGTGCCCCAGTCATTTACTGCAATCTCATTCGGCATATATTCTTTTCTCTGTTCCAGAAATTTCAGCAATTCTCTGATTGAATCTATCTGACTCTCTTTGATCCACGAAAATGTCAGTGTCACTGAAATTCCTTCAATTTTTGCCTTTTCCAACATGGCATGTAATATGTCATTCTCCGGAAATAAATGAGGACAAAACGTATTGCCTATATAAACACGTTCCACCGGTTTCTTCGCAATCGGATGTTCCTGCAAGCCCCATTTTTTCCAGTATTTTTCTGCAAATGTTTCCATCGGTTCCCTTAGCCACGCTTCATATAACTGCGGAGTATCCAACTCCAGAGCCAGCTCTACATTTTCACACAGCTTCTGCCCTTTTGCTTTCTCTGCTGCCTCCTGAAACCACTCCTCTTTCTGCTCTTCCAGAGATTCTGCATAGTCTTCATCCAGATGAACAGGGTAATCCGTGTATGCTGCCGCGACTTCCCCGTCTTCCCCTGTCATTTTCAAAGAAATATACTTCCAATAATCAGCAAGTAATTGACGCACATATTTTTGATAGTCTTTGTCTTCTGTCAATACCGTATATTCTGTAAAAAATCGGCTCTCCTCCATTTTTTTCATCCGGTCTGCAGGAATCAGAAGCTTCTTATAGCACCCTCCATTTTGCGAAAAAAACTGCAGCCAGATTTCATGGATTTTCTCAGCCTGATTTGCCATCCGAAATACAAATCCGTTTTCTCCCAGCTGTGTGATGCGCACTTCCTGTCCATCGACAATTCCTGATAACAGACCATAGGGAATCATGGAAACTGCATTTTTAATCTGCATTCTGTGTCCTCCCAAACCTTATTCTTAGTATAATGTTACTTTAGCCGATTCCACTTCTATTTTCAATCATTTTGTACAGTTTTCTCATCTGAAATAGCCTTTTTCTGCCTGTCAGCAGACTACAATTTTACATTGACTTTATTCCGGCAACAGGACTTACAATCAACATAAGATAAAGAGTTCCTGGCTATACTATGGAACATAATGTTTCAAAGAAAGGATATGATTTTATGGACAGAAAAATAAGAATCGCACAATACGGATGCGGAAAAATGAGTCACTATCTGATGCGATATGTTTTAGAAAAAGGCGGAGAACTGGTGGCTGCCTTTGACATGAATCCTGCAATGATCGGTACGGATATCGGCACTCATCTTGGAATGGAAAAACTTGGCATAACGATCAGCGATGCTAAAGATGCTTCTGAAATTTTAAGCAAAGAAAAACCAGATGTATGCATTATCGCAACCCGCTCCACTATGGCCGAATTAAAAGAAGCATTTTCTGTATGTGCACAAAACGGAATCAACGCGATTTCTACCTGCGAAGAGGCACTCTATCCGTGGAACTCTTCAAAAGAAATTACAGAAGAACTGGATGCACTTGCCAAAGCCAACAACTGTACATTGTGCGGAAGCGGATACCCGGATATGTACTGGGGTTCTCTGATCACAACTCTGGCAGGATCTATGCATCGCATTACAAAAATCTGCGGAAGCAGCAGCTATAATGTGGAAGACTATGGAATTGCTCTTGCAGAGGGCCATGGCGCCGGATTAAATATCGAAGATTTCGAACGCCAGATCGGAGCATATAATAATCTGGATTATCACCAGACCTTGCAGGCAATTGATGAGGGCATCGTCGTTCCATCTTATATGTGGAATCAGAACGGATGGCTCTGCAGCCAGCTCGGTCTTCACATTACTTCACAGACACAAAAATGTGTACCGATCACGCACGACGGAGATTTGTACTCCAGTACGCTGAATATGACGGTAAAAGCAGGGGATGCTACCGGAATGTCCGCCATCGTTACAACAGAAACAGAAGAAGGAATCACACTGGAAACACAATGTCTCGGTTATGTCTATGGTCCTGAGGATTTTGATAAAAATGAATGGAGCTTCCACGGTGAACCGGATACAACGGTGATCGTAAATCGCCCGGCAACAGTGGAATTAACCTGCGCCACACTGGTCAACCGCATTCCAATGTTGATCGATGCTCCTGCCGGATATATTACAACGGAAAAAATGCCGGTCAACCACTATCTCACAAAATCCATGCATGAATATGTAACCGGAAAATAATTTTATGTGCTTGCACAGCCCGCTTTTTCACGAAATCCGGGCTGTGCAAGCACAAGATCCAGAAACGCTTTCATCTGTGGTGTCATCCATTTGTTCTTGTGATACAAAAGCTGATGGTACATCTTCACTCCCGGCAAATCCGTCCGTATCTCGAAAAGGACACCTTTTTCTATTTCTTCTTTCACAGTGAATTCCGGCAAAAATGATATCCCCATCCCCCGCTTTAGCAGATTGATAATCGTTTCTGTATTGCCGATCTCCAAAACCGGTACAATCTCAATCTCTTTTTCTGCCAGCATCTGCTCCAGTTCATATCGATAGGCGGCTCCTGTTTCCGTGAGAAGAAATGCCGCTTTTGCAAGATGCTGTATCAGATGAATATTACTTTTTTGTGCAAATACCCTGTCTGATGTCACAAAAATCGTATCTTCTACTCTTTCTGCCGCACACATCCACTGTGAACTGTAAATTTTCTTATCCAGCGTGAAGATCAGATCAATCTCATCACTTTTCGCCAGATCCATCAAATTTTCTGTAGCTCCGGACTTAATGATCACTTCAACTTCCGGATACAGTCTGTGATATTGAAGCAAAAGTTCCGGAAGCAGTGCCGTACAGGTAGATTCCACGCCGCCGATCTTCAATGTTCCTCTTGTCGTATGCTCTTCCCCGGCAAATGTCAATGCTTCATTTGTCACACGCATGATCTCACTTGCATAGCCAATAAACTCCTGCCCTTTTTCCGTCAGATATACACGCTTTCCAATCCGCTCAAACAGCTGTGTTCCCAGCTCTTTTTCCAACTGCTGTATCTGAATGGTCACTGCGGACTGGGAGTACCCCAGCTGCTCTGCTGCTTTGGAAAAATTCTGGGTGCCTGCCACTTTTAGAAACGTCAAAATATTTCTGATTTCCATCCGTCTCTCCTCATTAACATTTTTAATATATTATATGAAATCTATGAATTTTACATATATGTAAATTTAGTGTAGACTATCAAACGAAATGAGTCAAGTAATTAAGAAAAAGAGGAATACCTTTATGATCGGAACCGAATATATTTTAAACAGTACCCAGTTGGAAGAGGCCATCAAATCATTTGTGCATGATTTTTGTGCAGAAAAACACGAGATCCACGATCAGCCTGTTGTTGTTGAAGCAAAGGAACATCAGGAGGACAAAATCAAACAGATCAAAATCCCGGAAAAAGGACGCCCGGTAAACGAAGTTGTCTCTGAAATGATGAACGAAGTGTACCGCTACCGCGGAGATGCCAACCATCCACGTTTTTTCAGCTTCGTTCCGGGACCGGCTTCTTCGGTTTCCTGGCTGGGAGATATCATGACATCTGCTTACAACATTCATGCCGGCGGAAGCAAACTTGCCCCCATGGTCAACTGTATTGAACAGGAAGTGTTAAAATGGCTGGCAAAACAGGTCGGATTTACCGAGAATCCCGGAGGTGTCTTTGTAAGCGGAGGGTCTATGGCAAACATCACCGCTCTGACTGCCGCCCGGGACAATAAGCTAACAGATATCAATCTCCATCTGGGAACAGCTTATATTTCGGATCAGACACACAGCTCCGTCGCAAAAGGACTGCGCATCATCGGAATCACGGACAGCCGGATCCGCAGAATTCCGACAAACTCCCATTTCCAGATGGATACGACAAAACTGGAAGAAGCCATTGAAACAGACAAAAAATCCGGCTATATCCCGTTTGTTGTCATTGGTACCGCGGGAACCACGAACACCGGAAGTATAGATCCACTTACAGAGATTTCCGCACTTTGTAAAAAACATGATATGTGGTTTCACATTGACGGGGCTTACGGTGCTTCTGTACTGTTAAGCCCGAAATACAAGTCTCTGTTAACTGGAACCGGGCTTGCTGACAGTATCAGCTGGGATGCACACAAATGGCTCTTCCAGACGTACGGATGTGCTATGGTTCTTGTAAAAGATATCCGTAACCTGTTCCACAGCTTCCATGTAAATCCAGAGTATTTAAAAGATCTGGAAAATGACATCGACAATGTCAATACATGGGATATCGGAATGGAGCTGACCCGCCCTGCCCGCGGCTTAAAACTATGGCTGACTCTGCAGGTGCTCGGAAGTGATCTGATCGGATCTGCCATTGAGCATGGATTCCAGCTGGCAGTCTGGGCCGAAGAAGCTCTGAATCCAAAAAAAGACTGGGAGATCGTCTCCCCTGCACAGATGGCAATGATCAACTTCCGCTATGCCCCAAAAGATCTGACAAAGGAAGAACAGGACATTTTGAATGAAAAGATCTCCCATCGGATCCTCGAAAGCGGTTATGCAGCGATATTTACTACTGTTCTCAATGGAAAGACCGTACTTCGAATCTGCGCGATCCATCCGGAAGCAACACAGGAAGATATGCAGCATACGATCGATCTGTTGGATCAGTATGGTCGTGAAATTTATACGGAGATGAAAGGCTAAGAAAAAGAACCATGAAAATAGTGGGAAATTCCCATCACTTTCATGGTTCTCTTTTATTATTCTTGCATATACCCCAATTTCTGAGAAATAATTTTGCATACCGGTTCTAATATCTGTAAAAGCTCATCATACCGTTCAGGTACAATCCGATTAATAGATCCAGAAATGCTGATTCCCCCTAACACTCGACCTGTATAATCTCTGACAGGCATAGAAATACATCGAATTCCCTCTTCACATTCCTGATTATCCAAAGCATACCCCTGCTTTCTAATCTGTTCCAATTCTACTTTTAAAGCTTCATATGTATCACAGGTATTCTCTGTGTACTTTGTCAATCCTTTTGTACTGATTAACTTTTCAAGTTTATTATCATCATAATTCAAAAGAAGTAATTTTCCAATACTTGTTGCGTGTAATGGTGCAACTCTGCCTATTCTTCTCAAATTATAATTCTGCATATTGATTCCACCAATAGCATCTAAATAAACCAACATCATATCTTGCTCTATTGCAAAATATGTCACTTCACCTGACTGATTAGAAATATCCAATAGATACGGGTGTACCATTTCTGTCACATTAAGACTCGATTTTACCGAATCTCCTATTTTGCAAAACTTCAATGTCAGAGAATACTTTAATGTTTCTTTGTCCTGATACACATACCCCATGTCAATCAAAGAAGTCAAAAGTCTCAATATTGTACTAGGTGGAAATCCTATTTTTTGGGATAATTCCTGCAATTTCATCGGTGTCCTAATTTCTGCCATGTATTCTATAATCTTCAGGGCTTTATCCACAGATTGATTTTTTTGTGTAAATTTACTCTGCATTTATACTTCTCCTTGTTTCTATTTTATGCCATTTTTTCCCAAATCCACCACTTGATTATAGTATACCATATTTAGAACACAGTTTCTATAAATTTTATTATTCTCAATATTTTAAAATTTTTCCATTTTTAGCCATTTAAACAATCCTATTTCTACTACAAGCAAAACAAGTATAAATGGTATTGATATGATGATTGACAATTGTTTTATTGCATCAAAAGAAGTATCTGTCAGAATCACACACATCGGAATCACTGCTAACATCACGCACCAGAAAAGTCGCACCGTTATTTTGGGTTCTCCTTTTTTAGTCACAGTCTGTGCAAGTGCCAAAGAGGCTGAATCCATAGATGGTGCTACAAATCCAATCACTAGAAGCAATATTAAAGCTGGCAAAACTGTACTTCCAAAAGGTAACGTTTCTATAATATCGTAAATTGCATAATCTCCAACACCACTATTAATCACACCTACTACATCTGTTGCTCCATCTAAAAATGCCTTTACTGAAAAACTTCCATTTACTCCAAAAAGTATCCATCCCCCTGCTGAAATTCCAAATAACGTAGCTATTGCAACTTGTCGTACTGTTCTTCCCCTTGATATTTTCGCAATAAAAATTCCCATCATTGCTACATAATTTAGATAGAATGCTTCAAAATAAATCGTCCATTTCTCAACAAATCCTGTATCTTGAATTGGATCTGTATACAAGCTCATCTCTATAAGATTTTGAGTCATAAATCCAAACGAATTCACAATATTTTTCAATATAAAAGAGGTTGGACCTGCTAAAAATACAATTGCAAGAAATATTATAGTCAACACAGCTGCTCCGTTACTAACAACTTTCATTCCTCTATTTGTTCCCAATAGCACCATGACTACATAAACCAACGTGATCACACCTATAACGCCTAATTGTACAGCATGTGTATCGCTAATTTCAAATAACTTTCTTAATCCGCCTGTTGCAAGCGGCACGGCTAATCCAAGTGAAGAACTCAACCCTCCTAAAATTCCAAAGATTACACAAAAATCAATGATTTTCCCTAAAACTCTCTTTTTTCTATCATTTCCTTTCATCATTGATGTACAAACGGCACTGATTTGAAAAGATGGGATTTTTTTCACATAAACAGCATATGCTACTGCAATCCCCATTACGGTATATACAGCCTGATTTGTAACACCCCAATGAAAAAACTGATATCCTATTGAAGTTTCTAATGCTTCTCTACTAAATGGAACCATTCCCAGTCCTGGTGACTGATAATAATACGCCCATTCTGTAAAAGACCAGTACAGTGCTGCTGATGCCAAAGAGGCCAACAACATCATCGCAATATAACTGAACATGGAGTATTCCGGTTGTTCATCTCCCAATCTAATCTTTCCATATTTTCCAAATGCCAGATATAGTGCCAGAATAAATGTAATAAAAAATACAATTTCCAGTATTGGACCTATGAATGAAACCAGACTATCAAAAATAGTTTGCAAATATTTAGTAGTTTCATCCGGATACAATATCATAAATATAACAAATCCCCCAACAGCAAGTACACTCGTGAACATCAAGCCTATTTCCACATTTTTCTTTTTCTTCATCTGGCACCCTCATTCTGACATCATTCGTCTAATTTTCGCTTTTTATTTTTTTGTAATTCATTTTATGCAGTGTAGCAGCTGCAATCAAACCTACTACTGCACATACTACCATAAATATAAATACATAGCGATATCCTGTTACCCCTGGATTACCGTCTAATACATTTCCGAGTACTGTATATAAGTAAACATCTGGTACATATGCAACCAGTGAAATTAATCCTGCTGCTGTTCCTGTTAGTTTGGCTGGTACATTCGCTTCATCGATCAAAGAGAAGAACACTGCATTTGCACAATAAATAAAGGATCCCAATGCAATCATATTTATAACCGCTGGTACTAACATTCCGCTTTCTCCTGGCATAAAAATATAAACCGTGGTCAATACAATCATTCCAACAAATGCATAAACCATAAATTTGGACTTTGTTTTACATTTATCCGCAAGTTTTCCACCAATCAGTCCACCTGCTGCAAATAATACATTCGCTCTGATAATACTAATGATGGCAACCTGCGATTCTCCCATACTAAATACATCTGTAAAGTATGGAGTAATATATCCAAATCCGATATAAATACTCCACATACAAAATGATGCAAGTCCTGCTAACCATACTGCCGGCATTTTAAATACACTGATTGCATCTTTAAAACTAAAGGCTGCTTCCGTTTCACCTTCCGGAATAGGTTCTTTCTTCGGAATAAAAATCCAACAGAGAATTCCTGTTGCAATTGATACTACAGAATAGAAAATAATCGTTGCACGAAGTCCACTGACACCTTCTCCAAAGTTTGCAAACAACGGCACTGTAATAAATCCAAGAATCGTAGCTGTCAGACCTTTTCCTAAATACCAGAAACCAAACAATTTTCCTTGCTCGCTACTATCTCCCAATTCTCTGACAACTTTGATACAAGCCGCCCAGAATGTAAATACTGTTGTAATTGCCCATAATCCGTGTAATAACAGGATAACTGGAAATGGTGGGAATGTAGCAAAATAGAATCCTGTTACTCCTGTTGATACAAGAGAAAATGTCATCAAATTTCTTGCTGAAAATTTATCCGCTGCCCAACCTCCTGGTAAATATAAGATTAAGTTTACAATTCCATATGCACTCATCAGCATTCCCAGCTGTGCGTTTGTAGATCCTGTTGCCTGCATCAGAGCCTCATAATAAGTTTCACGTAAGAACGGTAATCTGTAAATCGCACTTCCAGCAATACCGCAAAGCACTAAGATAATATATTTTTTCAATTTTTTAGTTTTATCCATTTTACTACTCCTGTAATGTTACACAAATAAAATTTCGTACATTCAAAAACGTAGTTGGCTTTTGAACTTTTTCCAAAAGCCAACTTATTTTAGCTATTACGCTTCTTTTGTTTCCTGTACAATTGCTCTATTTTTCATATTTATATTATGCAGAATGGATGTAACAATCACTCCAACAACAGCACACACAACCATCATAATAAAAATAATTCGATATCCTCCCATTCCTGGATTCGCATCCATAATATTGCCTATCGCTGTATAAAGGAACATATCTGGTGCATACGCAATCAATGAAATCAGACCAGCCGCTGTCCCTGTAAGTTTTGCCGGTACATTTGCTTCATCAATCAATGAGAAGAATACGGCATTTGCACAATATACAAATGATCCCAAAGCGAACATATTAACTATAGCAGGCAATACACTTCCCGTTCCTGGAATTACCAGATATACACCAGATAACACTGCCATTCCAATAAAAGCATATGTCATAAATTTGGACTTTGTTTTTGTTTTATCTGCCAAAATACCTCCAAATAAGCCACCCAGAGCAAACAATACATTTGCTCTCAGTACACTTAGTAATGCAACTTGAGACTCGCCTAACTGGAAAATGTCTGTAAAATATGGTGTCATATAACCAAATCCAATATAAATACACCATGTACAAAGCGCACCCAAACCTGCAAGCCATACTGTAGGAATCTTAAACACTCCCAACACATCACTAAATTTGAATCCATTTTCATCTTTTTCTGCTGCAACTGGTTTCTCTGAAGGAATCATAATAAATGAAATAATACCACTTACAATGCAAATTACAGAAAAGAAAATGATTACTGCTCTCAAACCATTCTGACCTTCGCCAAACTTAGCAAAAATTGGAACTGTAATAAAACCCAAGATCGTTGAAGTCAAACCTTTACCAAGTGACCAAAATCCAAACAGTTTTCCTTGCTCACTACTGTCACCCAAACTGCGGACAACTTTGATACATGCAGCCCAGAATGTAAATACTGTTGAAAATGCCCAAAATGCATGCAATACCAAGATAACTGTGAACGGTGGAAATGTTGCGAAGACAAATCCTCCAATGCCAGTAGAAATCAATGAAAATGTAATCAGGCTTCTCGCAGAGAATTTATCTGCCGCCCAGCCACCAGGCAAGTATAACAGCCAGTTTACAATTCCATATGCACTCATCAACATTCCCAACTGTCCATTTGTTGCACCTGTTGCCTGTTTAAGTGCCTCATAATAGTTTTCTCTAAGATATGGAAGACGATAAATTACACTGCCTACAATTCCACAAAGAATAAGCATCATTATTTTTTTCGTTTTTGAATAATTTCCCATAGAACCGCATCCTCCTCACACTATAAAATTTTCACACTATAAAATTTTTTAAATTCCCCATACTCCCATATGTTTCATTCTATTGTTTATTTTTTCACCCGACACTTCTTGAACGGTACATTTATTTTCTATGGCGTCCACTGCTGCAACCGCGATTGCTTGTCCCATCAACATACACTGTGGCATTCCTCTGACCGAAGCAAATGCCTTTATATCAACTGACATACAACGTCCAGCAAACATCAGATTCTCCACTTTTTTAGGTACCAATGCACTAAATGGAATAGTATAATAGCCTTCTTTTAATGCTGCTTCATGAGAATAATGTGTTGTGTTCTCATCTCTAAAAACTTCATCCAGAGGATTGTCACACGCAACAATTCCATCTTTAAACTTGGTTGCCATAGCGACATCATCATAAGTCACACTATACATACCTTCTAATCTTCTTGTCTCTCGAATTCCAATGGAAGGTCCAATCCCAGAAACAAATGCATTTTCATATCCCGGAACTTCCTCTTTCATAAACTTAGCAAGCTCAAGAGCACGTTTTCTTGCAATCACTGTACCTTTCAGCACACTTTGAGGATCTGTTCCATCAACACCTGTAACTGTTACCGTATTAAAGAATACCGATCCCTCCTTGAACCCTTTCAACATATAAATCTGAGGGATTGATTTATGAATCTTTCCTTCTTCTATTCCTTTTGCAGCATGCTTTTCGATATATGGATCTGAAATATCCTCAAATGCTTTATCCCAGTCCACATTCTCCATCATAAATGTAAGCGATGCCCCCATCATAAGTCCTTCTTGATTCCCTTTAGTAAAAGGTACCCCTGCACGATATCCGATTTCACCATTGCCCGTACAATCTAAATACATCTCTGCTTCTACAAGGAATCTTTCATGAGAGTTTAAGCATTCTACCCCTATTATCTTATTCTTCTCTACCAACACTTTTTCAGGAATACTGCCTACAAAAAGGGTTACACCTACCTCTTCCAACATGTCATATAAGATTGTAAGACCATATTCAGGATAATAAACAACCTCATCACCAAAATTTTCAAGGCTGCATGTTCTCCTCTCAGCTACAGGTGGATCTGCCGTATACATTCTATTTACAAATTCTTCGAAAAAACCTCCTATCGAATGCCCCATCGGATAACCTGCTCCCAACATCATTCCCGGACATGCTCCCATCACACCACCAATTCTATCAGTTGCTTCAATCAATATCACATTTTTTCCATCTTTTCCCGCTTGCCATGCCGCTGCAATTCCTGCTGGACCAGCCCCAAAAATCGCAATATCAATTTTGCATTCTCTCACTTCTTATCCCTCCTATCTGTTGGTATTAACTGATTTAGCAATTTCAGTAAAAATTACGCCTAATCCATAAGCACCTGCATCTGGATAACCGATACTTCTTTCACCAACTGTTCCTGCACGTCCCATACGCGCTACAATTTTCTCAGTTTCTTTTGCTCCTTTGACAGCTGCTTCCGCTCCGCATATAAATAATTCATGTAAGGTCATTTCTCCTATATGTTCACTCCAAGCATCTGCACATGGTACTAACGCATCAATTAATGTTTTATCTCCGACAACAGCGCCACGCCCAAAAGAACGTTCTCCCGTAGTCTGAATTCCTGTCACTGCTGCCTGCATCATCTCAGCGAACTCTTCTTTCCCAATCTCTGTCTTATCTCCGATCTGTTTTGATGCCGCACGGAATGCCGATCCCCAGATTGGTCCGGAAGCACCGCCACAGTGTTCCATGATTACCATAGAGCATTTTCCTAAGAATGCTCCGATCGTCATGTTGTCTTCTGCAAGGATTTCTTTCCACTCACGTTTCAGCTGTCTGAATCCTTTTGCAACACTCATTCCGAAATCACCGTCTCCTGCGTGAGAATCCAGTTCACAGAATGGAACTTCATTTTCGATAATTACTTCACTCATTTTGTCTACAATGTAAATCATATTCTGAAGTGTCAGTTTTTCACCTTTGATCTCTGCGTCTTTTGCATCAGACTCTACTTTAAAGGATATATTATCATCTGAGCTGTTCGGCAGTTTGACTGGTGTATATGATACAGGTTTTACATAGCTGTCTACTTTAAATGCCGGAGTTTCGCTCTTTGCAAGAAGCAGTTCTTTCAGCTCATCATCTAATTTCATAATAGAAACAGATGCACCTGCCATATCAATACTTGTCATGTAGTTTCCTACAAATGTAACAGCGATGTTAATCCCTTTTTCGCTCAGTACTTTTGTTACTGAATTGTTGAAAAGGTAAAGTTCCTGTAATGGAGTTGCACCAAATCCATTGATCAGAAGAGCAATTTCTCCATCTGCATTGTCAGTTATTTTCAGATCTCCTGCCAGTGCATTTACGATTCTTTCTGCCAGCTCATCTGCTGTCGCAACCTTTTCTCTCTTAATGCCCGGTTCTCCGTGAATTCCGACTCCAAATTCCATCTCATCTTCTGCAATTTCAAATGTAGGAGTTCCTTTTGCCGGTACTGTACAGGATGTAAATGCAAAACCAAGACTTCTTACATTATCTGCTGCCTTCTGGGCTATTGCTTTTACTTCTTTTAAAGATTTGCCGGCTTCTGCCGCTGCCCCAGCAATTTTATGTACAAGAACTGTTCCCGCTACCCCTCTTCGCCCTACAGTATAAAGACTATCTTCTACTGCAATATCATCCTCAACACGAATGTAATCTACTTTTATACCATCTTCTTCAGCAAGATATGCTGCATTTTTAAAGTTCATCATATCTCCGCTGTAGTTTTTAATGATAAGGAGTGTTCCTTTTTCTGATGCTGTCTGGCATATTGCCTGGTACACCTGAATCTGGGATGGAGATGCAAAAACATCTCCACATACTGCTGCATCTAGCATCCCCTTTCCCACAAATCCAGCATGTGCCGGCTCATGACCACTTCCACCACCACTGATCAGACTAACTTTTGATTTATTAATTTTTCTTTTTTTAATGATTTTGTATTTTTGATCAAATTCCAGTTCTGGATGTGCCATGGCAATTCCATTACACATTTCCCATACTACGGATTCTGTTTTATTAAGAATTTTTTTCATGCTAGAGTTCCTTTCACATCCCACACAAATTATTTATTGTAATTTGCTTTATAGTTTGCGCCCATTCTATCAGCTGCCTTAATTGCAGAAGCAACTGCCTCTACCGTAATCGGGAATGGCATAGAATGAATCGATTCTTCTTCGATACATGCTTTTTTAGCAACTTCAAGTAATTCTTCATCTGTATAGCTGTCTACACCGATGTCTTTTAAGCAAACGGGAAGTCCTAATTCCATACAGAAGTTCATTACTTCTTCCAGTTCCTCTGACGGAGCGTTTTCTAATACCAACTGACAAATTGTTCCGAATGCAACCTGCTCTCCGTGGAAATATTTATGAGTTCCCGGGAAAATTGTAAATCCATCATAAATTGCATGTGCAGCTGCAAGTCCGCCACTTTCAAAACCAAGTCCTGAAAGTAAAATATTATTCTCAATAATATTCTCCAAAGCCGGGGTTACCACATTACAATCACAAGCTTCTTTTGCTTTCTTTCCTTCTCTCATCAATGTTTTATAGCTCAGTTCTGCTAAAGCCATCGCTGCGTTTGTTCCTTTTGCTGTTGCACAAACACCTTCTCTTGCTCCACATGGAAGACCTGCATTTACATTTGCATACGCATTTCTTGTCGCACGTGCCTCAAAATACGTAGCTAGAGCATCTCCCATTCCTGATACAAGAAAACGTGTTGGAGCATTTGCAATAACTGTCGTATCAATTAAAATAACACTCGGACTCTGTTTGAAATATGCATAGTCATCAAACATTCCATCTTCATGATACAATACCGCTGAATGGCTGGTTGGAGCATCTGTCGCTGCAATTGTAGGTACAATAATCAAAGCATCTCCCTGAGCCACACATTTTGCTGTATCTAAGGCCTTTCCGCCTCCAAGTCCGATTGTACAATCACAATTTTTCTCCTGTGCCAGCTTCTGAAGTCTTGCTACTTCTCCACGTGAACACTGTCCGTTAAATCCACCTTCTACAAAAGTAATGCCAAATTTTTCTGCTGTTGCATCTAATTTTTCTCTTACTCTCGCAGAGTCATCTCTATGTGCGATCAATAAAGCCGATTTTCCAAATGTCTGAACAAAATATCCTAAATTCAGAATTTCATCTTCTCCCTGTACATATTTAGTTGGACAAATAAACGCTTTTCTCATAATTTTCTCCTCTCCTACAATTGCAATTTAAACTTCTTATTGTATCTTTAGAATACTCTTACACCTTGTTTCTCCAGTGCTTTCTGTACTTTTTTAATATCAACTTCTGCTGCTGGAACGCCTTCTTTTACAGAAATAGCTGCTGCTGTCCCTGCTCCCTGTCCGGTTACAACACAACAACTCATATTTCTGAAAGATGCGTGTGCATCAATTTCACCTGAAATTGCTCTTCCTGCTACCAACAGGTTCTGGATCTCCCTCGGTACCAGTGCCCTATATGGAATCTGATAATAACGTCCGGTTGTTGGAAGCCACAGAACTCCATTTCCATCTATAAACTCTGGAAAAATACCGATTGAATCTTCAAATCTTGCCTGATTCTGTACATCTTCTTTTGTTAATCTGTACAAACCATCGATTTGCCGAGATTCTCTTGTTCCCATTGTCATTCCAAAATTTCTTAACCTTGCATTCTCAAATCCCGGAACATATTTTCTCATTGCATCAATTGCTTTTAATACCGCTCTTCTTCCAGATATTTCTGCGCTTGTCAGATCTCTTACATCTGTACAATCAACGCCATTGATAAATACTGCGTTTAACTGAAGAACTTCTCCCTCTTTAGTTACTGTGCTGTAAGATCCTCCGTAATCAACATCATCTTCTTTATCAAGGACTCCATCTTCAATTGCTTTTCTAAAAGGTGCTACCAAATACGGACTGAACATATCATCTTCCTTACCATTAGTAGTCATCTCCCATTCTCCACGCCAATCTGAATAAGTTGGTTTTAAATCATTTTCAATGTAATTCTGGAATTTTTCACTGTCTACACCACGAACGTTAAACAGTGGTGTTACACTACACAGATGCTCTCTCTTTGTAAATGGCGCACCTGCGAGTGCCGCAACATCTGCATCACCAGTACAGTCAATTACGCGTTTTGCCAGAATTGCCTGACGGCCAGATTTTCCATCTACAATAATTCCCTGAATTTGTCCATCATTTACGATTGCTTCTGATGCAAAACAGTAAAATAACGGAATCACACCTGCCTCTAAAACCAGCTTATCTGCGACACATTTAAACATTTCTGCATCCAATGCTTCACTTTCTGACTGACATTCTTTTGTAGCACCGCCCATCAGTCTTGCAGCTTCTTCAAACTCAGCCGCTATACCGCCAGCTTCTACTGTCCCTTCATGTCTGTACCATGCAAATCCTTCTACACCTACCTGACTAATCACACCACCAAAACAACCATATCTTTCAACAAGCATTGTTCTGACTCCTTCTCTTGCAGCTCCCATTGCAGCTGCAATTCCAGAAGGGCCTCCACCAACTACCAATACATCAACTTCATCCAAAACCGGTATATCTTTTGCTCTCTCTTCAATGAATTTCTTCATAATTATACGCTCTCCTATAATTTGACATTGATTGGATTTCCATCCATCCAAGCTGTAATATTGTCACAAACGATTCCCACTCTATGCTCCAGTGATTCTTCTGAATAGAATGCTACATGAGGTGTCAGAATTACATTTTTAGCATTTAACAGTGGGTGTTCAGCTGGGATTGGCGGTTCCATCTCATATACGTCAATACCTGCTTTTGCGATTCTTCCTTCGTTCAGAGCATCTGCTAATGCCTGGCTGTCTACTAAAGGACCACGTGCACAGTTGATCAGAATTCCTGTTTTCTTCATCAAACCAATTGTTTTTTCATTTGCAAGATTTCTTGTGGAATCCAGCAATGGCGCATGCATTGTAACAATATCACTTTCAGCAAATACTTCTTCCAGAGTTTTATACTCAATTCCCAAATCCAGTGCTGCCTGATTTTCCACTACATCGTATCCCAGAAGACGGCAACCAAATGCTTTTGTAAGTTCTCCAACTTTTCTTCCGATTGCGCCTGTTCCAACAATACCAATTGTTTTTCCTTTTAATGTATTGTGCTGAAATCCATGCATTGTACCCCCTTCACGTACCACTTTGTCGTAAGGTACTACATTTCGCAAACAAGCAAGCATCAATGCAACCGTCATTTCTCCAGTTGAATCTGTTGCATATCCCTGAGCATTACATACTCTTATGCCTTTTTTCTCACATGCTTCCAGATCAACATGATCAACTCCTGTAAATCCAACAGAAATCATTTTCAGATTTTCTGCTGCATTAATAACGTTTGAAGTAAGAGGACTATTCGCAATAATCAGTACATCTGCATCCTTTGCTCTTTCAGCTTTTTCTTCTTCTGTTTTGATTGGCTCTCCACAAAATACAAATTCATGACCTGCATCTGTAAACCGTTTCGCCATTTCCATAATTTTTTCTTCTTTTACTCCCAGTGGTTCTAACATTGTAATTTTCATTTCATTTTCCTCCATTTGATTTTAATTATTAAAATTTATTTTCTAAATACATAATATATCTTTCATTATTAAAAATCAATTCTTTTTTATTTTTTCGTGGAATCGCATGAAATCAGACATATATTTTTGTTAATTTCAACCAATCAATTGCCGTATTACACAAAAAAACTCCGCAGCTTTTCAACTACGGAGCCTGTTTTTATATGAATAATTGACCAAAACATACACATATTCCCATCAATATAACATAAAAAATACAATATTTAATTGTAGACTTCATCATTTCACTTTCGTTTGCAGCATTATTCGTTGAAGCAGCTGCAATTGAAATGCTTTGAGGAGAGATCATCTTTCCTGCAGTCGCCCCTGCACCATTTCCAGCTACGATCCAATACTGATCCATTCCTAAATTTGCCGCTGTCTGTTGCTGAAGTCCCCCAAACAGAATATTGGACGAGGTATCACTTCCTGTAATAAATGTTCCAAGCGTACCTATCATTGGCGAAATCACTGGGAAAAATACTCCGCTGATTGATGCAATAAGAGCTGCACTTTCTGCAATCATTCCACTATATGTCATAACTTTTGCCAAAACTACAACAAGAACTGTTGTAAGAATGCTCATTTTCACTTGCACCAACGTTTCTTTTAATGTCACAAAAATTTCTTTTAATTTCATCTTTTGCAGCGTTCCACCTATAATAGCTGCAATAAACAATAAGGAACCTCCACTTGTCAGCCAATTAAATGTTAACGCCTTTCCGCCCTCTCCAAAATAGAACTGTTTCTTTAACAAAAATGGAGATTGCTGCAAAAACGGAAGGAACTGAACAACAATGATCAGCACCAAAATCAATATGTAGGGACACCATGCGTTCAATGCTTCCTGGCCTGATATAGCACCTATACTTTCATTTACATTTTCATCAAAATCAAATCGATAATTCTCCTTTTCTTTTGATACTCTACAGTATAAAACAAGCACAAGTAATGAGCACAATGCTCCAACTGTTGCTGCCAGATTCACTGCAACATACATTGCTACAACTGTTTGTCCAACCGCAAATGCTGCTCCTGATAGTAACGCAGGAAGAATCGCCCCTTTTAATTTCTTAACATCATCTGTCACAATATACACAATCAATACTGGCAAAAGTACAGCAAATGGCAGCAATTGAATACACGTATAAAATGCTAATTTTTCAATCTCTAAACCAGACGCTTCTGCAAGTGAAAAAACCGGCACTCCCAACACACCAAGTGCTACAGGCACTGTATTCGAAACCAGACATACCACTGCTGCTTTTAATGGCTTAAATCCCATTGCAATCAGAATACCTGCCGGGATTGCTACTGCTGTTCCAAAACCTGCAACCGCTTCCAAAAAACCACCAAAAGCAAATCCTATGATAAGCGCCTGCATCCTTCGATCATTAGAAATATTAGTCAACATTGTCTTTATGATTTCCAGCGCCCCCGTTTTAAGTGTAATATTGTATACCAAAAGTGCTGAAACAATAATCCAGCAAATGGATACAAGTGCATAGATTGCTCCTTCTATAACAGCTTCTCCTAAAAAAATCGCCTTCATGTCAAACACGAACAACGCTAAGGCCGCCGTTATAATTACCGCCCACAAACACGCCTTATGCGTTGGTATTTTTAATACTCCGAGGCTTATCAACAGCCATATCATTGGAATAAATGCCATAATTGCTTTTAAAATTTCCATAATCTTCTCCTCTCTATCGTAAATCTCCTTTTATCCCCTGTATATTATCGCTTTACATCCTTCTATCGCCTCCATTATTTTAATTATTGAAATCTATATTTACTATTTAAAAATATATCTTTATTATTGAAAAGTCAAGCCATTTTATTGAATCAATTATGATTTCATAGATTATGAAACCAAAATATTTCTTTTTGTACAAAAAAAGAAGCTACATTCTCTAAGAACTATAGCTTCTTTTTCATTCACTTTTTTATCTCTTCACAAAGTATTCCTCATACCATACAAGGAATGTATAAATTGTCCACACTTTTCTCCAGTTATCCGAGTTTCCTCCGATATAATCCTCAAAAATCGCATTGATCTCATCCAGATTGAAGAATTTGGCTGCCATCTCGCTGTGGAACTTGTCACGCACATCCTGATTGTATCGCTCATCCGCCATCCAGATACGGATCGGCACAATAAATCCAAGTTTCTTGCGGAATGCAATTTCTTCCGGAAGCACTTTTGCTGCCGCTGTACGGAATGCGACTTTGTTCTGCTCCTCGTTGACTTTATATCTGGACGGCATTCTGGATGCAATGCTGAAAATTCTGGTATCAGTCAGAGGCATCCGAACTTCCAGTCCTGCTGCCCGGCTCATCTTATCCACGTTCAGATAAATATCTCCTTCCAGCCAGATCTGAATATCTACATTGGACATCTTACTAAGTGGATCCAAGCCTTCCATCTCCTCATAAATACTTCTTACGAGTTCGATTGGAAACACATCGGGATCATAATGTTTCAAGATTTTCCGCTTTTCATCCTCTTTCATGATGTTCGTATTTCCGACATAGAAATTCTTCAGATTCTCGCCGTAGCGTTCTGCATTTCGATACATATTGTATCCACCGAAGAATTCATCCGCACCTTCTCCGGAATAACAGATCTTTGTATGCTTTGCAGTCTCTCTGCATCCAAGTGCGAATACAATTGCCGAGGCATCTCCAAGCGGCTGTTCCATGTTGTACATTACATCCGGCACAATACCAAAATATTCCTCCGGTGTGATCACACAACGCTGGCTCTCTCTTCCAAGAAGCTCTGCTGTCTGTCTTGCAAGTCCGGATTCGTCAAATCGCTCTTCTTCATATCCGCAAGAATCTGTTTTCTGCACATCTGACATTGCCAGAACATACGAAGAATCTACCCCGCCTGACAAGAACGATTCTGCATACTCACTCTCTTCTTTCACTTCCGGCATAATCTCTGTCAGTGTGTTGTGAATCTCATCAGCCCAGTCTTCTAATGTTTTAGTCTCATCCGGGTGGAATTCCGGCTTCCAGTAACGGGTGATCGCAAGTTTTCCGTCTTTCCAGATCAGATACCGTCCCGGAAGAAGCTTTTTGACACCTTTAAAAAATGTCATCTCTCCTGCAACATAGGTAAGGCTTAAATATAACTGCAGCATCTCTTCGTTTAATTCTTTTACAAATCCCGGCTGCTCCATGATCTGACGGATGGTCGTCCCATATAATAATTCACCATCTGCTGTCTCATAATAATAAAACGGCTTTGTTCCGAACTGATCTCTCAAACAGAATAATTCCTGTTTCTCATCATCCCACAAGGCAAAGGCAAACATTCCATGCATATGGTCTGCCATTTCATTTCCCCATGTCTCATATGCTTTGATGAGAATCTGTGCTTCTCTGTCCTCTCTGGATAAAGAATGATCGATCCCCAGTCGTTCGCAAAGCGCTGACCAGTTTCGAATGTGTCCGCTGTATTCTTTCACGTTTATCATGTGTATACCCTCTTTTCTTATAATTTCAATAAGAATATTCGATCGGCCGGTATGCCGATCCTGATTTTCTGGTTCCTGTTTAGTTTACCACGATATGAGCGATTCAGCTATGATTTTTTGCTGAAACTTTACATTGCTAATATCTTCTTTTATATCCCTTATCGGACAAAGTTCGCCCGCCGAAGGCCTGTGTTGAGGGATGCCCGGATGGATATACACTTTGGAACATATTTTATTAAATTACCTTATTTTCAAAATAGCATTCCGATAAATACGATGGATTTTCATAATACATACTGCTATTATAATCATCAATTTTAGGACTGATAAATGAATTGTACACCTCTATCAAAGCATCTATTGTTTCAATCCCGCTCTTTTTCGCAACTTCTTTTATCAGCCTTTTATATACTTTTCCTATATCCCAATGAGACGGAATCGAATAACTACAATCTTTCACATTATCAAAATTTCCCGATTCAATATCGGCTTCTCTAATAAAATCATCGCTCACTCGCTCTATATTGTCACTATGATACACATCAGCCAAATCATAAATTTTTTCAAGTCTTTTTTTCCCCAAAGCATTCACAACATCCGCTCTTGTATTCCGGGTTTTACGCGCAATGTAGTCAATTATTTTCCACAGCAATGCTTATACTTCTTCCCGCTTCCACATGGACATGGATCATTTCGCCCGATTTTTTTCTTCGTGACCTGATTTGATATTTCAGGCAGACCTATTTCACTTGGAATAATCTTTTCTTTGCCAAGTTCCCGGTCTGTAAATCCGCGATTACTCCATTTCCGGACTGAATACACCCATTCACTGCAGTTTTCCACAAAATGATTTCCCCTTGTACGATTTGGGAATTCAACATATCGCTCAAACAAGAGATTCATAATTCCTGCAGCATTCAAATCTTCCTCTGCTACTCTATATTCCAACTCCAACATCAGATTGTCTGCCCGTGTCTTGTTTTTCATCAGATGTGTCAGATCTGCCAGAATTTTCTTATAAAATGGATTTTTTACATCAACCAGATTCTCTGCATATAATTTTATCTCTTTTTGATTCGGAATATAGTATTCCTGACCTGATACCTGTCGTAAAAATTTCCTGTACTCTTTTTCATTTTCAAACTGCTCACTGATGATCCACTGTTCATCACACCAGAATGAACCGTCTGCACGTTCACACAGTATATCGACTGTTTCCTTTAGTTTCTCCGGAAGCCACTCAAGCTCTTTTCTCTCTTCTTCTGATAAAGATGGATATTCAAGCATCTGGTTTAGTGCAATGTCCTCCACCTTTGCTCTTTCTACAATCCCAAACAAATTTAAACACGCTCGCATGGAAAGGCGGACAGCGGCAATAAGACCAAGTATATTTTGCACCTTATCCGTCTCCAGATTTTTGATAGTAAACTCTCTGATCTCATCCGGAACAACAAACTGCACTCCATCCACATCACAGAACATAAATACCCAGCCTTTTTTGCAGTAGTTTTCTTCCAGAGCCAACATCTGCATCTGAGAAAGTGGATAACCATTCATCGTCCGCAGCATCGTTTCCATGTCAAACTTATCCAGATAAATAAATTCATTCTGAAACGAAGTTAAAATCAACTCCTGCACATACTTTTCTTTTTCTGCCCGCAATTTAGGAGCTTCCTCCTCCCAGGTTTCCAGAATTACATCCAGCAGAGATTCCGGCGCCCGGCTTAGCATCTCGTTCAGATCCGTTGTCGTTTTCCCCTCTATCATAAAATTCGAAGTGAATGTTTCTGCCATTTGCTCAAATATATTTTCATCAATTCCCAGTGCGTCAAAAAAGTCCTGCATTTCACTTTGTTTCTGTAATTTCATCTCACTTCACACTCCTTGTGATCCACTCATTTTTTTTCGGGTTCCAACATATCCAGCATCGCCTCCTGATACGCCGCTCTTTTTCTCTTCTGCATCTGCATTTTCACTTCCAGCAATTCCGGGAGATATACTTTCTCCAGTTTTTTCATTCTCACTTCGCTCAGATTTACATCCGACAGATATCTTTCATACCAGTCTGCCCGGTAATTCCAGAGACAGATACTTTCTCCATACCGTTCTTTCAATCTCTGCGCAATCAGAAGCCCCTCCGGATCAAAATCACCATGATAATAAAAACTATGATTTTCCTTTAGAAAATCCAGCAGAAGAAGTGTTGCAAGTCTTGGCTGTCCATTTCCGCAGATTGCTGCACAGTCCGGGTATTTTTTTACAAAAACAGAAAATACTGCCGGATTTTCAAAAAGATAAATTTTCTCTCTTTCTGCATGCACCCCTCCAAACGTCCCAATCGTTCGAAGCGTCAGGCGGACTGGTTCTCTTTCCTGAAAAAATCCTTCGATTCCTTTATGAAGATTTCCATTGTGTTTCCATGCTCGGATTCCATAGACAAGCGTATCATTTGACAGATCATCTTTTAAAATACCCGCCCTGTAAAAAATCTGGTTTTTTCTTTCCGCTTCTGATAATTCTCTGTCTTTCGTTTCCTGCCAACAGGCAGAAAGAATGATAAAAAGCAATCTTTCCGCCACTGTGCTTGCGTCAAAATAATGAGGATCTCCTGTCAGCTTTGCCGCAAATACCGGTAAAAGTTCTTTTTCTTCCATTCGCGGAAGCTGTTTTACTGCCTCAAACACATATTTCAGAATTTCCCGCAGAATTTCCGGAGCACTGTTGTATTGCTGCTGCAAAATTTCATAGCCTGTTGTGTGCTCTTTCAACGTATTCTGAAGCCATCTTCCTCCTGTCGTGTCCTCATACCCACTTTGGACTTCCGCAAAAAAGGCATCTCTTTCTTCCTGTTTCTTTCGCCTCTCTTCTTTTTTCACCGTCAGCTTTTTCCCAAAATAAGCATCCAGCAATTCCTCCAGAGAAATATCAGAAAACCTGCTTTTGGACAGACAGATTTCAAAAGCTTCCGCTGATATGGTAACAGACTGATTCTCGGTGTAATCCTTCTGCAAAAATCCGCCCAATTGGCTCTTATCCTGAAGGCTTAACCCGATCAATACCACTTTCCCGCCTATATGTCCGAGGCTCTCATATTTTCCTCTCATTTTTTGGAAGACTTTTTTATACACAGGGCGCTCACGAAAATACTGTAAACACTCCTGCATCAACTTCTGTTTCTCTTCTGCTTTCACGATTCCTCTCCTGTAAGCATCACCTTTACTTTTCCATTCCAGATATAGCGGATCACTGATACGAACTTTGCATTTTCCGGACGGATCAACTGATAAATTGCAAGCCCCGGAACTGTATCGTAATCGCCCCATAAAATCTGAGAATTGATCATAAAGTTGAATTCAAACTCGACCATCAGACGGAACATATCCCTGATATTGGTCTCATCAACACCGGCAAACGCTTCATCCAGTGAAATCAGCTTCGGCGCATCCGGACGTGCCCCCGCATATTTTGCCACCACTGCCGAAAAAAGCGGGACATACATTGCCATTGCTTTCTCACCGCCACTAAACGTAAAGAATACACGGTCTGTCAATTCTTTCTTTTTCTCTCCCGTTTTCTGGCATTCCAACTGAAATTCAAACCATTTTCGATAATCCAGAACTTCCCGCATTGTGGCATGGAACGATTGAACCGATCCCATATCCCCGGAAATTTTTCTCGCTTCTTCAATTTTGGAACGGAAATGTCTGGAAAGACTTTCTACCTCTTCCTCACGCATAATTTCCACGTCTTTTTGCAATAATTCTACCAATGCTCTTGTATCCAGCTGTTCTTCCTTTTCTGCCCTCTTATTTTTCCATCTGAGACTCAGCTTTAATCCACTTGATGTCTGCATGGATTCCATCAGTGTATTCATCTTTTCCACCCAGCGCTTGCTGGCCTGGATCTTTCCACGAATTTTCTTACTGATCGTATTTGCCAGAATATCTTCAAACAATTCTCTGTCTCGATCACTTAAAAGACGTTTCAATACTTCGGCATCCTCATTCATTTTTTCAATCAATTCCTTAAATTTTACCGGCATTCCACGGTATTTTGCCAAAATATCAATCCGCTTCACAGTTACGTCCAGAAAACTGCCCTCTCCATCCAGTTCTTCAAACAGGGACTGCAGTGTAATCTGGTAATCCAGCAGATATCCTCTGTTCTGATGATAGGCTTCCTGAAGATTTCCAAACAGATCGCTCTGCTTCTTGTTTCCAAAGCTTCCGGCAAACTGGCTGCAGATTTTTTTCGCCTGATCTTCCATATCCTCTGTAACAACAAATACTCGCTCTACATACCCAAGCTGATATTCCTGTTCAAATACATTCTGATATTTTTCCTTTTTCTCAAGCAGTTCCTTTTGTCTGAGTTCATTTTCTCTTTCTTTTTCCTGCAGTACTTCCGTCTCTTTTCGAAGTGCCGCCTGATTCCTGACACAGGCCTCTCGCTCTCCCGGAAGTTTTCCAAGCCGTTCTACACAATGATCCAGTCGTTCTTTGATTTCTTCATAATCTGTCAGTTCCAGCTGCTTTTGAACGGACGCAAGAAATCCTTCCACTTCTCTGACTTTCAGACAGATCCGATTGAATTCGTAACGAATATCATCCAGATCAAGCTCCAGTTCTTCCAGATAGTCTCTCTGGCTCATGATATACCGGAGACTATTTTGATACTTGCCATGCGCAACCTGAAGCTGGGAAAGAATTTCTTTATATCTGTGCAATGCCAAAAGAGCCTGTGTAAACAAATCCAATCTTGGCGAAAGATAACATTTTCCACAGATCTCCCGTACCCTGATGCGTACCCCATCCAGTGCTTTTCTTTCTTTTTCTGCCAGTTCCTGATGCTCCCAGAGTCTTTTATTCGTTCTAACTTATATTCGCGATCAGAAAATTCTTTTGCCGCTGTCTTTAAATCTTCCTCTCCCGGGAATGACTTCCATTCTGCCTGCAATGTTTCTGTCCGCGCTCTGTTTTCTGCCAATTGTTTTTCTAAATCTTCAACACTGGCTCTGAGCTGTTCGCAGAGTCCGGTCAATTCTTCTATCTTTTCCTTCCGGTACTTTTCCCTTGCACGCACCCCGATAAAGCGCGCCTGATATTCCCCGGTGATCGTTCCTTCCAGAACGCCGATGCGGTAATTCCCATTGGCATCAATCCAGGATTCTCCGTGCTCTGCATGTGTATCACCAAATCCAATCGCAGAAAGAATATTGGAAATATTCTGATAAAACAAAATATCATTTTCCCCATTCTCCACTTCCAGCACTTCCTGCAGACTTTCCCTGACATGTGCCACATCGCTGAACAGATAACGATCGCATACTCCTTTGTCCAGAGCATAGACCTGTTCCCGATACTCCTTAGGAACAATCAGCGCATCCAGTATGCCCATCTCTAGCAATGCTTCTTCCAGATGATTTCTGCGCTCTTCCTCTAATATCTGGTCAAATTCTATGGTCTTATAAAACTGGAAATACGGAATTTTTTTCTCCTTTAGCAGCTCTCGGTTTGCCTTTACACAATCCGGCTGTTCTGGTTCAGGATCCTTTTGATTTTTCCACTCTTCCAACTCTGTTTCTGCCTGATACAGATGCTCCTGCTCTTCCTGCAGATTTCGCTCCAGTACCATTCTATTCTCAGAAAACTGTCGTTCCAGTTCATATAGCTTTGGCCTGGCCAGTTCCCGGATTTCTGAATAATCGCTTCCCATTTCATAGCTTTCTATTTTCCTTGAGATTTCCTGCATGGTCTCCGGAAGAAGGTGAAGCTCCTGATTTTGTTTTTCCCATAAATACATCTGCTCTGTCAATTCTGACTTTGTCTCATGCAGAAGGTTCTCATATTGCTGCATTTCCTTTTCTGCAAGATTTCTTTCCTCCCTGCAGACATCCAACTCCAGAAGACAGCGATCATATTTTTCCTGGCTGTTCTTTTCTTCCAAAAGAGCCTCTTTTCCCTGTTCTACTTTCTTTGTATAGTCATTCAAAAGCTGGTGATGTGAAGAAAAACTCTGTTCTTTTTCCCGATCCTGTAAGATATCATTCTTCAAAAATGTAAACTCATCAAACGGAATTTCTTCCAGTTCTGTTTCCATCTCTTCCAGACAATTTTCAATCTCGTCCCAGATACGTTCTGTTTTTTCTGCTTCTGCTTTTATCTTTTCTTCTGTATCGATCTGTTTTTCTTTCTTTTCCTGTTCCTGTTTCTCTTTTGTCTGCTGCTCCTTTACTCTCTCCAGAAGCTCTGCTTTCAACTTACTCTCCTGCTCTTTTAACTGTGCCGCATCACTTTTATCCAGAGAGGTTTTTTCCTCTTTTAAAATTTCCTCTTCCTGTTTCAGAGCTTCATAATGCTGTTCTTCCTTCCTGAGTTCTTCCATATGAATCGCCAGATCTTCCGTAATCTGTTTTCCATTTTTCATACAGTTCTCATATGCTTTCCCTGCATCTGAAAACAACAGCGCCTTGTCATAAAGCACAATCTGATTGTACTGATCGTATACCTTCTCAATCTGCCGCGCTGCGTGAATGCTTTCGCTTAATGTATCCAGATTTGTTTTCAGATTGTCCATGTTTTCGATTGCCTCGGACATCGGACGCAGATCATCTTCCGAAAGCGTCTGAAGCGAACTGCTTAAAATCTCATTGATCACGGTCGGCTTAAAGTCTTTGGAAAGCTTCGGTGTACGCAGCTGGATCAAAAGCTCCAGAAGCTCTTTGTATTCCTCTTGTGTCTCAAAACCAAAAAGGAGGCGGTTGACGCACTGGGCATACTCTCCCTGTGTTTCCATCACTTTGCCGCCCTCACTGATCCGGTATTTCAGTTCTCCCTTCGAGCAGGTAATCTTATTTTCCACATCTTTATACAGAAACAAATCTTTTCCCACACGCCTGCCGTCCGTCACGCAGAAATACCAGGATTCCAGCTTTTTATTCTTTCTCGCACGAAGCCCAATCCCAAGTGTCAGATATTCTTCACTTTCCAGGCGTTTTAACTCCATGTAAAGATACCCTGTGCGCTCTTCTCTCTCATCTCCCTCCTCCAGAAGATAGTTTTCCATCTTTCTGGCGCGGGAACCAAATGGATCCAAACGCTCCGGACGCATGTTTCCGTCCAGCAGAAGCGGAATAAAGCTCTGCATTGTTACCGATTTGCCGGAACCATTCGCCCCTCGAAGCAGCATACGTCCATCCAGAAAATCAAATTCTTCCTCATCATAATACCAAAAATCGAGCAATCCAACTCTGTTTATCTGCCATTTACTATTCATCTCTTCCTCCGTTTTTCAAAAAATCTTCCGGATATTTTCCATAGATTTTTCCTGCTGCCGGTCTGATTTTCACATGATCTGCTCTAATTTCTATCAGCATCAGCTCTTCCATATATCTTTCCACTTCCCGATAAAACTCGGCAAACGTCATCTCCCGGTACGTCTTATTAAAACCTTCTCCGAATTTTTCCTTGCATTCTTCCACAATTGCACGAAAAACTTCCTTTGGAATACAAATCTGTTCGTCCAGTGGAACGGTAATCCTTCCCTCTGTTACTCTTTTCTGTATCAGTTGATTTGTCAAAAGAACAACGTCAGAAAGTGTATTTCCTTCCGGAAAACACCTCCCCAGTCTGCACTCTTCTCCCAGCACGAGAAATGCACTGCTGCTGTGTACATGCAGTTCACAGTCAAATAATTCTGCCAGGTCCCCCTGTATCATATTTCTGTAATTTCTCAGATAGGCAAAATCCTCCTCTGATTCTGCATCCTTATACATTCCCATCGACATCAGAAGCTTTCGGTATACTCTCTGCCTGCGCACGATTCCTCTGTCTTCATTCACATCGATCCACTCTTCTTTTTCAAACTCCTTTGCAGATGTGTAACCCATGATGTCCTGCGTGAAGTTTTTCATAAAATACCGGGATGCTCCTGTATTTTCGTATAATACCTCACTGGTATCATCTTTCGCAAATCCTTCTTCACTTCCATCATCCACATTCAGAATTCCGACGGCTACGCAGTATTTCATAACCTTGATCATATGACGTCTGTACCGGTAAACTGTCCAGTCGATCTGCTCCTCCTGATACTGGCTCTGTACGTATTCTGTCAATTCTGACAATACAAATTGCTCTTCTGCCTCTTTATCCTCCAGAAACATGAGCACAAGACAGAAAAACACATACTCGATCGGCTCTTTAAATTCTAAAATGCCCATCCAGTTTTCCGGAACTGCAGGCATCTTTTCTACCTTGATCATATACGGATTCACGACCACCTGATACCCGAGCTTCTCCATCAGGAATTTCTTCTCTTCTCCCGATGAAAGCTCTTCTTTCACCTGATAATAAAGCTCCCTCTCTCTGGATTTTAAAATCCATCGGCGGTTTAATAATAATTCCAACGTTCTCATTTTGATTCCCCATCTTCAAACACAATTGTATAAGCAGGCATCTGAAATGTTCCATCTGTACATTCTAACATACAATACTCTTTCACATCTGCCCGTTCAATATAATACATCTGCCCGTCTTCTGTTTTTGCACGATGATTCTTCCTTTCCAGAGCCTTTGAAAGCCACAGAAGAAACATATCCCGTACAGGCGGTTCGATCACCGGAAGACTTGCAAACTCAAGTCGTCCGTTATGTATATAACTCTTGAGCAGCTTCCGCTCCTCTTCCAACCTCCTGATCATCAGCAGCCGCATCTCTTCCTTCTCTTTTGACCGGTCGACGATACCGCTTCTTCTGGCTTTTTGTTTGTAGGTGCGCACTCTAGGAGTGACTGTCACGGCATATGCTTCTTCCTCATATACACCACTGTTAATGCTGTCTGTCTCTCTGCTCAATTCTCCTTTGAGATGGAGCGGCTTCTCGATCCCGAATACGACCGCTGACAGCCGGTGTGCCTCGTTGATATCCCTGCACTTTCCAAATATATCCGCCAGCTTTTTATATTCCTCCCGCCGATTTGAGCCCTGATTGCTCATCTCACTGATTCGTGTGGCATATCTGGTAATCTTCCGGATGATCTCGTTTGTTGTATCAAACACTTTTCCTGCTTCCGATTCCATCCCGTCTTTTCCTGCAAACCACTCGGAAATACTTTCCCAACGCCCCTTCATTTTGTCATAAATCATCTGCTCATCAATCTCTGTATCCATTCTCGGAATCGAGAGCTCATACTCTGTCACTTTCTGTAAAATCTGATTCACGACCTCCCGGTCAACACTTCGAAGCTGCTGCTCGATCGCAGTCACATTTACCTGAAGGCTCTTTACAAACGAGCGAAGGTACTCGATCAGCCGGTCTTTAAACACAAGAAACTCTTTTGTTTTCATCATCTCTTCTGCTTTTACACTGTTTAATTCCCTCATATAGTCCTGGTAATTCTGATTCAACCGAATAAAATCACTGTTCAGATCATTCCACCATCCGTACCGCTTTTCCGCTTCTGCCTGTGACATCTCCCCCAGCCTTCCAAGGCTGATCCGAAGCCGCTCCAATAAAGTCGGCTCCAGCGAAGAACCTTCGATCAACAGATTTTCAATCCGGATCACCATTCGCTCGACTTCAACTGCTGTCTCAGAAAGCTGATAGCGGAACTTCTTGTTTTTAAATTCCTCAATGGTTGTCACTTTCCGGGTATCTTGAATTGTGAGCAGATTTCCCCAGGATGCAAGCGCCGCCAGATCCTGCTGACACTGTTCCATCGTATATTCCTGAAAATAAGGATCTTCTTTTAACTCCTCAAAGACCTCCTCCTGATACATCCAATATTTTAATTTTTCGTACTTTAAATAAAAAAGCCGGATGATGGGACGGTATCTGTCTGTATTCTCTACATTCAGATATTTCGCCTCCAACATCGGCTTTCTCATTTTTTCTTGAATTTTCATGTCATCAATTCCTCTTGTATTTTTATTCTTCATCGACTTCTGCTGTTGTTATTTCTGTGTTCAGAATAGCATATCGGGATTGAATGTACAAGGGATTGGAGACATGTTTTTGATTTTCACTTCATACAGCGCAATAACCTTCCGCACATCTCCTTACACTTACATCTGATGGAATGTTTCATCACGCGGAAAATTCCCCACATACCGTATTCTACATCCCATCCGAAACTTCCGGAGCGATACAGATAATCTCCCGGGCAGGAGGCCCCGTCTTTTAACTCCATATCAAATCGGTTTGCCCGGACATGGCGGAAGTGGAAGAATCATATCCTTCCCTTTGCAAAGTGGTTTCAGACAGTTCTGATATTTATCATAGACTCGAATGATTCCCCAGAGGCCGAGCCATACATCATCTGTTCCGCCAAAATAATACAAATAATCGCCCGCCTGATACGGTTCTTTGATATTTAACCTATAAATGAGCAAGTTCGTGATTTTGCATAAAAGAAAGACACCTCGATTCCATG
>OGGW01000340.1_pt1 | contig 47504 bp, 29 predicted proteins | sample 1571291 | NCBI WGS metagenome assembly OGGW01 (sample SAMEA2582028, study PRJEB24529) | metagenome | biome: Human gut stool | place: China | collected 2011 | reverse complement strand
TCCGGGGTTATTTGATTAATATTTAACTGGTCCCGATTTTAACGGGACACTAATGATCAAATATGAAAAATACACGAAAGATGTTTCCTCCATATTCTGTACGCAATTCATACAGACCATCCTTGATAAGTTTTATAAACTTCGTAGAGAGTCTGTCCTGTGTCTTGAGTAGAAGAAGTCCATACTGAATCTTTTCTTGCTCTTTTTCCTTCAAGGTACTCATGAATGCTTCGAAATAACCGCCGTATGTAAATATCCGTCGTTCCATAGTGCAAAGATAATAGAAGTTGTCAAATCTTGCAACTTTTGCAGACTATTTTTCAACAATGCTTTCGATGTACTTGCACACCATGTTGATGCCTTTCAGATTGTCGCCACCCTCGGGTATGATAATATGAGCGAAGCGCTTTGTAGGCTCGATGAACTGCTCGTGCATCGGCTTGAGCACCTTCAGATAGCGGTCGACAACCATGGAGACGGTGCGTCCGCGGTCGATGGTGTCGCGCTGAATGTTGCGTATGAGGCGCTCGTCGGGGTCGCAGTCGACAAAGATGCGCAGGTCCATCATGTCGCGCAGGCGCTTGTTGAGCAGCGTCATGATGCCCTCCACTATTATCACCGGCTTCGGCTCTACGTGTATGGTCTCCTTCTCGCGGTTGCACTTCAGGTACGAGTACGTAGGCTGCTCGATGGCGCGGCCCTCGCGCAGCTCGTTAATCTGCTTTATGAGCAGTTTCCAGTCGAAGGCGTCGGGATGGTCGAAGTTGATGGCACGGCGCTCCTCTTCGGTCATGTGCGACGTGTCGTTATAGTACGAGTCGAGCGGCACTACAGCCACGTGGTGCGGCGGCAATGTCTCAACAATCTTTTTCACTACCGTTGTCTTGCCGGAACCAGTGCCGCCGGCAATACCGATTATCGTAATCTTGTCGTTTGTCATAATCTTATGCTTATTGATATATTGCGCTGAACATTCTGCTGTAGAACTCGGCTTTGCGCTCAGGTTTCATGGGGTAGGCGCGCGAGCTGCTGGGCATGCGCCAGAGGCGTAGCGTGCGGTCGGCGAAGGCGAACTGCACGTTCTCGCCCACCTTTGGCTGCGTCTTTATGTCGAAGCAGGAGCAGAGCACGTCGGTGGCTTTCTGCCCCGTGGTGACGATGTCGGTGAGCTCGGGCAGCGAGTCGACCATCGCCTTAAGGTCTGTCGGCTCCACTACCTCCAGGTCTTTGTCAGACGCCGTGTTCTTCAGACGGCGCACCTCCGTCGCCGTGTCGTACATGCCTATGCGATGCTCGTTGAGGAACGGGACGATGAGGTCGAGTCGGAACGTCTTGTGCTCGGTGTCGACGAAGTGGAGCTTGTCGCTGTAGAAGCACAGTCCGAAGATGCGCCACATGTCGTTGGTGAAGTTGGGGTAGTAGAAGCGCATCGACCAGCGCTGCTCGCCCGGCGGAAAGCTGCCCAGCATGAGCAGTCGGCAGCCGTCGGGGAGGAATGGGGTGAACGGATGGCGCTCGGTATTCATGAGTTTTGAATTTTGAATTTTGAGTTTTGAATTGTTGCCAGAGGCAATTTTGAGTTTTGAGTTTTGAGTTTTGAATTTTCGGCTGTGCCGATTTTGAGTTGTTTATTTTTGAATTGTTAGCTTTTAATTCAAAATTCAAAACTCTTTAAATCAAAATGCGCAACGCGCATAATTCAAAATTCAAAACTCAAAATTCAACATTATTTCTGCTCCTTCACCAGGTACACTACTACCGGCAAGTGGTCTGAGTAGCCGTCGAGCCATACGCCGCCTGCTGTAGTACGCTTCGGCGCGCCCTTGTATCTGCCCTCGCTCTGTATGAGATACGGGCGAATGTGAATCTGGTGCTGGAAGTACTTCAGCGTAGAGAAGTCCTTAGAGCCGTTGGCGTTGAGCAGATTCGGCGTCATCACTATCTGGTCGAAGAGGTTCCATGTGCCGTTGTAGAAGAGCGTGCCCTTGCCCTGCTTTGTGAGCAGGTTGTACCACGGGTTGTACATGTCGTCCTTGCCCGTCTTCTCGATGGTAGGCTTGCAAGAGAGCGCCTCGGTCATCGACTTGTTGGTAGGGTCGTCGTTCATATCGCCCATCACGAACACCTTGCACTTCTTGTCGGCACGCAGCAGCGAGTCCTTCACGGCGCGCACCTGTCTACCTGCCACCTCGCGATAGTAGGACGTGGTGAAGCGGCTGGGCCAGTGGCACACGATTACGGCTACCGGCTCGCCGGCGAGAGTGCCGCTCACGGTAAGGAATCCGCGTGTGATGAAGTTGGAGTCTTTCGGCTCTTCGGGCACGTATGGCACGAGGCGCACGTCCTTCACGGTGAAGAAGCGTGGGTTGTAGAGCATGGCGCAGTCGATGCCGCGGCGGTCGGGTCCCTCTACGTGTACATATTTATATCCGCGCTGCTTCAGTGGAGCCTGCGCTGTGAGGTCGTCGAGCACCTTCGAGTTCTCCACCTCCGACATGCCTACTATGGCGCAGCCGATGCCCGGCAGCTTGTCGGTGCCAAGGTCGGCGATAGCCTGCGCCATGTTGCGCAACTTGTGGGTGTACTTCAGTCCGTTCCACTTGTACGAGCCGTTGGGCAGGAAGTCGTAGTCGCGCTTGCCCTCGTCGTGGCAAGTGTCGAAGAGATTCTCCTGGTTGTAGAAACCTACAGCGTAGAGATTAAACTTTTTCTGAGCCGATGCTCCGAGAGTGATGCAGAGGAGCAAGGCGAGGATAAAAAGATTCTTTTTCATTTTAGTTATTTGCTTTTTTATTCTTGTTTCGTTTAATACATGAGTATATAGTGCAAAGTTACAGTAAATCCTTATTATTGCACCCTGTTTCATGCTTTTTTTGCATTAAAATACAAAACGTTACGCCCTTTTTGTGTGTTGCAGCATTGAAACACTATATTAATATAAATAAAGTTGGGAAACATTTCTTTAATTGAATAAAAATGTGTTACTTTGCAATCTATTTCATTTGCTGCATGCTTGCGAGCTTTCCGTGGTTAGGATGAGACCTTTGCACGGCTGGCTGAAGTAAGGAAATGTAGCAGCGGCGATATAAACGAAATTTCATTAAATAATTATAAACACTTACATGCAAAAGAAGCTTAAATTAGCAGTGCTGGCAATGTGCTGCGCTCCGTCTGCATTCGCACAGACAGCAGCCGACTCGATCGGCTTCCACAGCGAAGCGGCGAGCGAGGCTGCCTTCACTTTCACAGAGGCACAGCTCGGTGAGGACGACGACATGACACAGAACGTGACCATCGTCAACTCTAACACCGACATCTATGCCAGCCAGGTGGGCTATCTGTTCTCACCGGCACGTTTCCGCTATCGTGCATTCGATCAGAAGTACAACGAAGTTTATCTCAACGGATTGCTGCTGAACGATATGGAGAGCGGACAGTTCCGTTACTCTCAGGTGGGCGGTCTGAACAACATGACACGCAACCAGGAGTTCGCCCTTCCGTTCGAAAGCAACAACTTCGCAATGTCAGGCATGGGCGGATCGAACAACTACAACTTCCGTCCGTCGGCAATGCCCGTAGGCCACCGCTTGACAGTAAGCGGCGCCAACCGCAACTACACCCTGCGCGGCATGTACTCGTACAGCAGCGGACTCTCTGAGAAGGGATGGGCGTTCACAGGCAACGTGAGCTACCGCTGGGCACGCAACGGATACGTAGAGGGCACATTCTACAACTCGCTCTCTTACTTCCTCGCCGTGCAGAAGGTGATGGGCAACCACAGCCTCTCGCTCTCTACATGGGGCAACCCGACGGAGCGCTCTACACAGGGTGCTGCAACGGACGAGGTCTACTGGCTCGCCAACAACCGCTACTACAACCCCTACTGGGGCTACCAGAACGGCAAGAAGCGCAACTCGCGCGTCGTGAACGACTTCGCTCCGAGCGCCATCCTCACATGGGACTGGAACTTCAACGAGAACTTGAAACTCACTACGTCGTTCTTCGGCAAATACTCTATGTACAAGAGCACAAAGCTCAACTACAACAACGCCGACAACCCGCATCCTAACTACTGGAAGAACCTGCCGTCGAGCTACTACGATGTATGGTACGGCAACAACGACTCGTATCGCACAGAGCAGGCTTACGAAGACTGGAAGACATCGTACGACTACTGGCGCGCATCGAAGGCTAACCGACAGATCAACTGGGACCGCCTCTACTATGCTAACAAGAACACGGCAGCTCAGGGCGGCGACGCTATGTACTATATCCAGGCTAAGCACAACGACAACCTCATGTTCTCGCTCGCTTCTACCTTCAACCACCAGATTGACAAGGACAAGAAGTTCAACGTAGGCGTGATAGCTGCCACAAACAAGGCTATGCACTACCAGACTATGGAGGACCTGCTCGGCGCTTCTCAGTTCCATAATATCAACACTTATATTATCTCTGACAAGTACACCGCAGCTTCGCCCGAAGCACAGTACGACCTCAACCATCCTAACGCTGTAGTGAAGGAAGGCGACCGCTTCGGCTACGACTACAACCTCTTCATCAACAAGGGCAAACTCTGGACATCGTATACCGAGAACTTCGGACCGCTCAACTATACCGTGGCTGCCCGACTCGGCTACACATCTATGCAGCGAGAAGGCAAGATGCGCAACGGTCTGGCTGCTAACAACTCGTTCGGCAAGAGCAAGACAGCGGAGTTCGTTGACGGCGGCTTCAAGTTCGGCTCTAACCTCACGCTCGGACGCGGTAACGTGCTCACACTCGGCGTAGGCTACGAGCACCGCGCTCCTGAAGCACGTGCGGCATTCATGTCGCCGGAGGTGAACAACGACTTCGTTCAGGGTCTCAAGAACGAACGCATCTTCAGCACAGAGCTCGGCTATATGTACGAGAACTCTTGGCTCCACCTCAACCTCAAGGGCTACTACAGCCGCATGACCAACGTTTCCGACTGGCAGAACTTCTACAACGACGACACCAACTCGTTCATCTACGTGTCGATGACCGATATGAACAAGTCGTACTACGGTGCGGAGCTCGGCGCCAAGTTTACGCTCACCAGCTTCCTCGACGTGAAGCTCATCGGTACAATCAGCGAGGCGAAGATTACGAACAACTCTAAGCTCTGCTACATGGAGTCGACAAGCGCTACGCTGCACGGCACAGGTCAGGAAGGCGAGAACTACGACTACATACACAACAAGGGCATGCGCGACAGCGGCACACCGCTCACAGCGCTCAGCCTCGGCGTAAGCTACCACCAGAAGGGTTGGTTCATCGACCTCAACTGCAACTACTACGACCGCATCTATCTGTCGTACTCGCCCAACTACCGTTTCGACGAGAACATCAAGCGTCGTAACGACGTGATGAAGGCGCTCGACCGTCCTATCATCAACGACGTGACTGGCGAAATCATCCCCGGCGCACTCGACCAGGCTAAGGGACACGGCGGATTCATGCTCGACGGCTCAATCGGTCGCAGCATATATCTCAAGCACGGCTCGTTGTCAATCAACCTCATGGTGCAGAACATCCTCAACAACCGCAACATCGTTACTGGCGGTTACGAGCAGAGCCGAAGCGGATACACACAGAGTGCTAACCTGCGCGGATATTCGTTCGAGAAGAACCCGTTCAAGTTCTACGCTTTCGGTACAAACGGTATGCTGAACATTACTTATAAATTCTAAATCACAGAAAGAAGATGAAAAGTTTAAAATATCTGAAACTCGCGCTCTTCGCGCTTGTTATAGGTCTTTCGGTTACATCTTGTATGGATGACGACTGGACAGACCCTACTGGCGAGGTGGCACCGTTCGGCAACAACCAGCTTCAGGAGACCAACGTCGTTAACATCGCCGACTTGAAGTCGAAGTACAGCGCGCTGCTGAAGGACAAGGTGAACGACACCGTACGCATCGCCGACGGTGTGCAGATTAAGGCTCGCGTAACGGGCAACGATATCTCTGGCAATATCTACAACCAGATTATGCTCGAGGACGCTACCGGCGGCATCGTCATCAGCGTTGCTCAAGGCGGTATGTGCGGTCAGCTGCCTATCGGTCAGGAAGTGCTCATCGACCTAGGCGGACTCTACTACGGTGCTTACCGCACACAGCCGCAGATTGGCGTTCCGTACACCGATTTCAAGAAGAACCAGACTTACCCGAGCCGCATCAGCCGCACCGAATGGCAGACTCGCTTCAAGATTCTCGGCAAGGCAGACGCTTCGCTCGTCGTGCCTCATGTGTTCGAGACTTCAGAAATCAGCACTCTAAACAATGAGACTGTGTCAATGAAGTATTCAGGACAAATCGTAACGCTGAAGGGTGTTGAGTTCGACACCGCAGACGGCACGATTACATTCGCTCCCGAGGCAGAAGGTGCTGCAACAGGCTATGGCGTTACACGCTACTTCAAGGGCTACACCGCTCAGAAGAAGCAGATAGGCATCCGCACAAGCTGCTACGCTAAGTTCGCTGCAGAGACACTGCCGAAGGGTAAGCTCAACGTAACCGGTATTCTCACCGTCTACAAGACCAGCGCAACGTCGTCTTACGGCACAACCGTGCAGCTCGTTCTGCGCTCGCAGTCTGATATCGAGGTGCTCGAGCCGGAGAAGAACAAATAAAGCCTTAGTGATATAGCATTATCGGCAGCAAGGCTATCCACATTATTATTAATATACAACAAGCAAACAAACAAAAGAATATGAAAAAGATATTTTTCTCAATGCTCGTCGCAGCGATGGCGGCATTCACATTCACAAGCTGTGAGGACGTTCCAGAGGCTTATGAAATTCCTGGTGGCGGCAACGGCGGCGGTTCAACCGAAATGACAGGCAATGGTACCGCAGAAAGTCCTTACACTGTAGAGGACATCAAGAAGCATGGCGCCACTGGCAGCAATGTCTTCGTTAAGGCTTACATCGTAGGCTTCGTTCCCGACAAGTCTATCGACGAGGCTAAGTTCACAGCCGAGGGTTGTGAGGTAGCAAGCAACGTTCTCATCGCAGCTTCTGCTGACGAGACTTCTGTTGACAACGTAATGCCGATACAGCTTCCTGTAGGTGATGTTCGCAACGCAATCAACCTCAAGGACAATCCTGCAAACTACAAGCAGGAAGTGATTCTCTGCGGTAACATTGAGGCTTACTTCGGCAAGACTGGTCTGAAGTCGGTAGTTTGGGCTAAGCTCGGCGACAAGGAGGTCGGTGCAAAGCCTGGTACAGAGCCTGGCGGCGATACAGGAGCTGCTGGCACACCAAAGGGCACTGGTACAAAGGACGATCCGTTCAACAGCGTAGCTGCGAATGCTGAGGCAAGCAAGCTGGCTGCAAACGCTGTGTCTGAGCAGGGCTACTACATCAAGGGTAAGGTAGTATCTGTGAAGGAGGCTTTCTCTGCACAGTTCGGCAACGCTTCTTTCTACATCTCTGACGACGGCAAGGCAGACGGACAGTTCCTCGTGTTCCGTTCGCTCTATCTCGGCAACCAGAAGTGGACAGAGGGTCAGCCTAACATCGCTGAAGGCGACGAGGTTGTGGTTTACGGCAAGCTCACCAACTACTACGGCAATACTCCTGAGACTGCTCAGGGCACTACATACCTTGTGTCTGTAAACGGCAAGACAGAGGGTGGTTCTACTGGTGGCGAGGACAAGCCTGCAGGCAATGGCAATATCGCTATCAACGGCACAACACTCACACTCTCTAACCCGAGCGTTCAGGCTGGTGCAACAACAGTAGAGGTGGTTCCTGGCGACTTCTATACAGAGAATGGTGCTGAGGTTACAACCATCACTCTTAAGGACGGCACAAAGATCGTCTTCGACGCAAACGGCGAGAAGAATGGTCCGAAGTATTACAATAGTAACGGCTCCTCTAACATCCGTGTTTACAAGAACAACATGATTACATTTGAGGGTCACAAGGCAATCGCTAAGATAGAGTTCAGCTGCGATGTAGACAAGAATAAGAATGTCAATTGCGTCGGCAACGAGACTGCTACTGTTGTTATCGACGGCAAGACAATGACTTATACAAACGTCTTCAAAGAGGCTTCTGGCGGTGGCGTCCAGTTGCGTATAAACAAGATTGTAATCACATACGCTAAGTAATAGGCTTATTTACTATCGTAAGTAATACGATTCTTTAATATTCCAAGCCGTTTCAAACATTGAAGCGGCTTGGAATTTTTGTTTTCAAAAATTTGTGGGTCTCATAAAAAAGTCGTAACTTTGCATCCGCTAAGCGTTTGAAAGCGAATTATTTATTTAACACTATAACAATTTAAACAAAAATGAAGAAGGGAATTCATCCAGAAAACTATCGCCCCGTCGTATTCAAGGATATGTCCAACGGCGATATGTTCCTTACAAAGTCTACATGCAAGGCTACAGAGACAGTAGAGTTTGAAGGCGAAACTTACCCAGTAGTAAAAGTCGAAATCTCAAGCACATCTCACCCGTTCTATACAGGTAAGAGCAAGCTTGTCGATACTGCAGGTCGCGTAGATAAGTTCATGAACCGCTACGCAAAGGTTCGCAAGTAAGGAAAAGAACGAGATATATACTTCAGATAGACACGCTCTATTTTTGAATATGAATATTGAGGGTGTGTTCCATTCGTAGTTGCATATGCGTATGGAATACACTCTCTTTTTATTTGTAAAAAGGGACTTTTAAAAGTAAAAAAGTAAAAAGGCTTTTTAAAAGATATATTCAGATGAAGCAATATTATAAATACGCATTGCGCTGCGCAGCGATGGCTGTGCTGATGCTCTCTGCGCTCACCTTCAGCGCTTGTGGAGACGACGAGGATGGCGGCAACGGCAGCCAGAGCGGACAGGTAGACAAGAAGAACAAGAACGCTAACGTGCCGTCGGCTGCCAACGGCTACAACAAGGCGATACAGCGCAGGGAGTTCCCTGCTCTGAAGCAGGGCGGCAAACAGAAGGTGCTGGTTTATCGCATGAAGTCGACGGCGTACGACAAGGACGGCGTGAACTTCTCGGTGGAGTGGGACTGCAACAAGCGTTCGCAGCGCTGGACGTGCTATCAGATGCACCGCGGATATTCGGGTAAGTACAGTCGTGTGTCAAACTTCTATTTCGACACGACAAACCTCACGGCAGACGAATACTACGACGAGTTCAACTACTTCCCAGGCTATGACCGCGGACATATCTGTCCGAGCGGCGACCGCTCGGCGTCGGAAGAGATGAACGCTCAGACGTTCGTAATGACGAACATGCAGCCGCAGTATCATCAGTTCAACGGCTACGACGACAGCGGCAACAGCGGTTTGTGGGTGCGTATGGAGAACCAGCTGCGCAAGTGGGCTGACAAGCTCTCTGTAACGGATACCATCTTCGTTTGCAAGGGTGGCACAATCGACAGCGAGGCGAACATCATCACGCGCATCGACGGCAAGCTCATTGTGCCGAAGTATTTCTACATGGCTATCCTGCGCAAGAGTTCGTTCGGATATGCGGGCATGGCGTTCTGGAGCGACCAGACAAAATCATGGCGCATGAACGAGACGTTACGTTCACACGCCATTTCTATCAGCGAGCTGGAGAAGCGCACTGGCATCGACTTCTTCTGCAATCTGCCTGATGATGTGGAGGCACAGGTCGAGAAGACGTTCAACCCGAGTGTCTGGTCAGGCTTATAATCTTTCTCTTCCCACAGATGTATTGTAGGAGGGTATGGCATCCTTGCCGTACCCACGCACCCACAGAGATAATCTCCCACAGAATTCACTCTGCTGAGATAATCTCCCACAGAATTCACAGAATACACTGGGCTTTCTGCTGAGAAAAACTCCCACAGATTTCACAGAATACACAGAACTTTCTTGCTGAGAAGAACTCCCACAGAATTCACAGATTTACACAGATTTTTATAGCAAAAGGTTCTGTGTGTTCTGTGAATTCTGTGGGAGAATAACGCAAATCAGCATCTGTGTAAATCTGTGAAATCTGTGGGAGTTTTTGCATCCTAACGTATAGTGTGAAATCTATGGGATTCCTTAGAAGTTATTTCTTTGTGCTGTTCGTAGCCCACAGCCCTGCGAAGGTGAACGCTCCGTTGATCATGAGCAGCTCGTAGCCGAAGCGGTAGCCCCAGAGATGCTGCGCGGTGATGTCGAGAGCGTAGCAGAGTAGGGGTGAGGCGAGGCAGACGTATGGCACGAGGCGGTCGTTGACGGCGCGGCGCGTGAGCAGACCAAAGGCGAACAAACCTAACAGCGGACCGTAGGTGTAGGAGCAGAGCACGTAGATGGCGTCGATGACGCTCGTAGAGTTGAGCATACGGAATAGTAGTATGAACGCCACGAACACCACGGCGATGCCCACATGTGCACGGCGGCGCAGGCGCTCGTCTTCGGGACGCTCGCAGATGTCTACGCAGTAGCTCGTGGTGAGCGCCGTGAGCGCTGAGTCGGCACTGGAGAACGACGCCGCCACGATGCCGATGGTGAAGAACACCGTGACGACGGTGCCCAAGGCTCCCGTCGCCGCGAACATCGGCAGTAGCTCGTCGCCAGCCGCAGGCAGCGGTGTGCCCTCCTTCTGCGCCAGCATCATAAGCAGCACGCCGAGCGCCATGAACAGCAGGTTGGCGGGCACGAAGGCGAAACCATACGTACACACATCCTTTTGAGCCTCGCGTAGCGATTTGCACGTGAGGTTTTTTTGCATCATGTCCTGATCCAAGCCCGTCATCACGATGGCGATGAAGGCTCCGCTGAGCAGTTGCTTCCAGAAGTTCTGCGTCGACACCCAGTCGTCCCACACGAACATGCGGCTATGTCCGTCGGCAGCCACCGCCTGCACGGCTTCGCCCACGCTCATGCCCAGCTGCTGCGTCACATTATATATAATAAGGAGCAGCGCGGCGAACATGCAGGTGGTCTGGAACGTGTCGGTCCATACCAGCGTCTTGATACCGCCGCGGCGCGTGTATAGCCAGATGAGCAGCGTCATGCCCACGACGGTTATGGGGAACGGCACGCCCACGGCGTCGAACACGAAGCGCTGCAGAATGATGCAGACGACGTAGAAGCGCACCGCTGCGCCCGTCATCTTCGACGTGAGGAAGAACCATGCGCCCGTCTTGTACGACCGCTTGCCGAGTCTCTCCTTCAGATACGAGTAGATGGTCGTCAGGTTCAGCCGGTAGTAGACGGGCAGTAGCAGGAAGGCGATGGCGAAGTAGCCGAGGATGAAGCCGATGCAGGTCTGCACGTATGTCATATCGGTGCGCATCACCATGCCCGGCACGCTCACGAACGTGATGCCCGAGATGGATGCACCCACCATTCCGAACGCCACCATGTACCACGGCGAGCGTCGGTTGGCGCGGAAGAAGGTCTCGTTGTTGTCGCCGCGCCGTGCGGTGAAGCGGCTGAAGAGCATGAGAGCCGCGAAGTAGGCGGCTACGGTGAGGAGGATTGTCATGTTTTGGTTGATTTAAAACCAGTAGCGGAGGTCTCCGGCCTCCGCAGCACCAAGTCGAATACTATCAAACTGGTTGCTACGGAAGCCAAAGACCTCCGCTATTGAAATTTATAAAGATGTTTCATTTGATGCTGCGGAGGCCGGAGACCTCCGCCACTTTTCTTTACAGGTTGTGCTCAGTGAGCCAGTGCTCAGCCTCGAGCGCAGCCTTGCAGCCTGAGCCTGCAGCCACGATAGCCTGACGGTAGTTCGGGTCGGCGCAGTCGCCGGCAGCGAACACGCCATCCACGTTAGTGCGCGGCGTTCCGTCGATGGTCTTGATGTAGCCAGTCTCGTCGCAGTCGACGAACGGGCGGAACACGTCGGTGTTCGGCTTATGGCCGATAGCGAGGAAGAAGCCGTCGATAGCGATGTCGTAACGCTCCTCGTCGGGCTCGCCCTTACGCTTCACGAGGTGAGCACCCTCCACGCCGTCCTCGCCGAAGAGTCCGAGAGTGTTGTGCTCGTAGAGAATCTCGATCTTCTCGTTGTCCTCCACGCGCTTGCGCATTACGTCAGATGCACGCAGGTAAGGCTTGCGCACAATCATGTACACCTTCTTGCAGAGACCAGCCAGATAGAGAGCCTCCTCGCACGCTGTGTCGCCGCCGCCCACTACAGCAACGGTGCGCTTGCGATAGAAGAAGCCGTCGCATGTAGCACATGCGCTCACGCCCTGTCCGTTGTACTTCTTCTCGTCGTCGAGTCCGAGGTATTTGGCGCTTGCTCCGGTAGCGATGATCACGGTGTCTGCCTCAATCTCGGCGCCCGTGTCTGTGGTGAGCACGTAAGGCTTCTGCGAGAAGTCGACCTTTGCGATTGAGCCTTCGCGCATGTCTACGCCGAAGCGCAGAGCCTGCTGGCGCAAGTCCTGCATCATCTGGTTGCCGTCCACGCCCTCGGGGTAGCCGGGGAAGTTCTCTACGACGGTAGTCTGTGTGAGCTGACCGCCAGTCTGAATGCCGCAGTATTCTACCGGGCTGAGGTTGGCGCGTCCAGCGTATATTGCAGCAGTGTAGCCTGCCGGACCGCTGCCCACGATGAGGCAACGCACATGTTCTCTATTTTCCATTTCTATTGATTTTATTACAAGTTGTTATGTTGAGATGTTGTGGTGGTGAGGTGTTGTTATGTTGTGGTGTTGAGGTGTTGAGATGTTGAGATTTGTGGGGTTGTATGTGGTGTTGTAATGTTGTAATGTTGAGGTGTTGAGATATGTTGTGGTGATATGTTGTGGTGTTGGCATATCTCACCACCTCACCATCTCAACATAACAACTCCACACATCTCACCACCTCAACATCTCACCACATCACCACCTTAAATAATCTCTTCAATCTGCTTTGCGATATTGTCGAGGCTCTCTGTCGGTTCGAATCGAGCCACTACCATTCCGCGCTTGTTGACGAGGAACTTTGTGAAGTTCCACTTTATGTCGGCTGTCTCCTTATAGTCGGGCGCATCCTTGGCGAGCATCTCCTCGAGCACCGGAGTGAGCTTGTGTGCAGGGTCGAAACCTGCGAACGACTTCTGCTCCTTGAGGAACTTGAATAGGTCGTCGGCGTCGTCGCCGTTTACCTTCACCTTCTTGAAGCGCGGGAACTCGGTGTCGTACGTGAGCTTGCAGAACTGGTGTATCGACTCGTCGGTGCCGGGGGCCTGTGCGCCGAACTGGTTGCACGGGAAGTCGAGCACCTCGAATCCCTGCGCATGATACTTCTCGTAGAGCTTCTCCAGCTCCTCGTACTGCGGTGTGAAGCCGCACTTTATGGCTGTGTTTACGATGAGCAGCACTTCGTTGGCATACTCCTTCAGCGACACGCTTTTACCCTTTCTGTCTTTCACCGAGAAATCATAAACAGTCTTCATCTTTCTTTTCTTTATTTGTTTAATGTGTTCTTTTGATATCCTTTTACCTATTGGGGGTGCTGTTTCGTTGGTTTCGGGGTGTTGTTTCTTTGTTTTCGGGGTGTTGTCTTAAACTTTCGAGGCTTAGACTTTAATTTTACAAAGGTAACGATTTTATTGCACATTCCTCAATATTTGTTCCCATTTTTTCAACTTCTTAACTCTGAGGCTTATAGACTACGCGTCGTGCTCCGTCCGCCGCCCGATCGGATTCCGTTCGCCGCCCGATCGGATTCCGTCCGCCGCCCGATCGGTTTCCGTTCGCCGTCCGATCGGATTCCGTCCGCCGCCCGATCGGATTCCGTCCGCCGTCCGATGGAAAAGCCTAAAAAAAAAGTTGGCGCTCCGCTGCCTCTTGCAGCGAAAGCACCAGCTTTCTATGTTGTGAATGCTATGTAAGAAACTCTACTTCTTGTTCTCCCGGTAGTATTTCAGTCCGCCCTTCACGTTCTGTATGAGGGCTTTCGACGAGTAGGTGGCACCGCTCACGCCGTCCACCTTCATCTGCTCAGCCTCGTCGACACTCTTGCCCACGAACTTCTTCAGCAGCGTCTCCGCCTGTGCGAACACCGAGGGCGTGTCCTGGTTGGGCAGCGCCACTATCTTCTGCACCTTGCCGTTGCTGATGTATATCTTCACCGGCGTCTTGCCCTGGAAACCGCGCGCCTTCACTATCGACGTGGTGTTGACTACGGCGGCGCCATTCTCGTACTTTATGGCATTCTTGCTGACGCAGAAGCTCATAAGGAGGAATGAGCAGAGAGCGATGAGTAATGTTCTTTGCTTCATAATTTATAATAAGTTGAAAGTTGAGAATTTAGAGTTGAGAGTTATGATTAGCTTTGAAGATTGAGAATTGAGAATTGAGAATTGAGAGTTGAGAGTTATGATTACCTTTTAATATCGTACAAGTAGACATTAATCTTCAAAGCTAATCATAACTCTCAATTCTCAACTCTCAATTCTCAATTCGAATCACTTCTTGTCGTACGCGTGCAGCGGATAGTCGGTGGTGTAGTGCAGTCCGCGGCACTCCTTGCGCTCGATAGCCTGACGTGTGATGAGGTAGCCCACGTTAATCATGTTGCGCAGCTCGCAGATGTCGCGGCTCGCCTTTACGCGCTTGAAGAGCTCCTCGGTCTCCTCGTAGAGCAAGTCGAGGCGGTCCCACGCACGCTTCAGGCGCAAGTCGGAGCGCACGATGCCCACATAGTTGGACATTATCTCGCCCACCTCCTTCACGCTCTGCGTGATGAGCACCTTCTCCTCGTTGGTCATTGTGCCCTCGTCGTTCCACTCCGGCACCTTCTCGTTGAAGTCGTACTCGTCTACGTGCTCCAGCGAGTGCTTGGCAGCAGCGTCGGCGTACACCACAGCCTCGATGAGCGAGTTGCTCGCCAGTCGGTTGCCACCGTGCAGACCCGTGCAAGAGCACTCGCCGATGGCGTACAGGCGCTCTATCGACGACTGTCCGTTGAGATCAACCTTTATGCCGCCGCACATGTAGTGGGCAGCAGGGCGGACGGGGATATAGTCGGTGGTGATGTCGATGCCGATAGATTTGCACTTCATGTAGATGTTCGGGAAGTGCTTCTTTGTCTCAGCCGGGTCCTTATGCGTAACGTCGAGGCAAACGTGGTCGATGCCGTGTATCTTCATCTCCTTGTCGATGGCGCGCGCCACGATGTCGCGTGGAGCTAAAGAGAGGCGCTCGTCGTACTTCTCCATGAACGACTTGCCGTTCGGCAGACGCAGTATGCCGCCGTAGCCACGCATCGCCTCAGTGATGAGGAAGGCGGGGTGAGTCTCGCCCGGGTGGTAGAGCGCCGTCGGGTGGAACTGCACGAACTCCATGTCCTTCACCGTGCCCTTAGCACGATATACCATCGCCTCGCCGTCGCCCGTAGCTATGATGGGGTTGGTAGTGGTTTGGTAGACGGCACCGCAACCGCCTGTACACATCAGCGTCACCTTGCTCAGATACGTGTCCACCTTCTGCGTCTCGGGGTTGAGCACGTACGCACCGTAGCAATTAATATAGGGTGTGCGACGTGTGACGCGCGCTCCGAGGTGGTGCTGCGTGATTATCTCCACGGCGAAGTGGTTCTCCTTAACGTCGATGTCGGGGCAAGCACGCACAGCCGCCATCAGTCCGCGCTGTATCTCGGCGCCCGTGTCGTCGGCGTGGTGCAGGATGCGGAACTCGGAGTGTCCGCCCTCGCGATGCAGGTCGAACTCGCCGTTCTCCTTGCGGTCGAAGTTGACGCCCCACTTCACGAGCTCGGCAATCTGCTCCGGCGCATTGCGCACCACTTGCTCTACGGCACGACGGTCGCTGATGAAGTCGCCCGCTATCATCGTGTCTTCTATATGCTTGTCGAAATTGTCGACTGCAAGATTAGTCACTGAGGCAACGCCTCCCTGGGCAAACGAAGTGTTTGCCTCGTCAAGCGAAGTCTTGCAAATCATGCACACCTTTCCTTTGTGTGCGCGAGCTACCTTCAAAGCGTAGCTCATGCCGGCAACTCCGGCACCAATAATCAGAAAGTCGTATTTAAAAACCATCTTTTCGGTATTTATTCTTAGACGATGCAAATTTAGAGAAAAAAAAGAAGACACCGCAAGTTTGTCTACCTTTTTTTGCACGGAAGAAAAAAAACGACATTAATTTTTGCTCATATTAATAAAATGTATAACTTTGCAACCACCTATTCGAACACATTGTTTCTGTAATCAGACACATATTGTCGGTATGTTGTAACCTTTTTTATTATTTCAAGCAAGTTATAACCTTTAAATTTTTAGCAATATGAAGAAAATCAAATCAGCAATGCTCATCCTGATGGTAGCCATTGGTTTCGCATCATTTGTTTCATGTGGTAACAACAAGAACGCACAGCCCAACGACGCAAAGGCAGTAGCCGAGGCGCTCGAGGACAAGGAAGTAGAGGAGATGTCGTCGCTCATCAACTCCGTTTCGCTCTGCCTCGACTCTATCCAGGTGCAGGAGGACATGATCTTCAACAACCCTGAAGGTACAACAGACAAGCAACAAATGCTCGCACAGCTGCGCGCATTCAAGGACCTGCTCGCACGCAAGCAGCAGCAGATAGCCGACCTCACAGCAAAGAGCGAGGCACAGAACAAGAAGTCGAAAAAGACCATCTCCAGCCTCAACAAGATGGTAGACTATCTCAACGCACAGCTCGCCGAGAAGAGCGCAAGAATAGAAGAACTCGAGAAACTCGTAGAGACAAAGGACGTGAAGATAAACGAGCTGAGCCTCAACCTCAGCACCGTGACAACCGAGAAGGAAGGCCTCAAGGAGCAGAACGCACAGCAGGACAAGGAGCTCAACACACGCTACTATGTAGCTGCTTCGAAGAAGGAGCTCAGCGAGAAGGGCCTGCTCAAGGGCGGTTTCCTCAAGAAGAAGAAGGTAAACAACGCTGCTCTCGACAAGGGGCTCTTCAAGAGCGTAGACATGCGCCACTTCAAGACACTGAAGCTCGACTCGAAGAAGGCGAAGGTGGTTTCGGGCAACCCTGAGGGCAGCTACACTATCGAGCAGAACGCCGACGGCACATCTACACTCACCATTGTAGACCCAGCCAAGTTCTGGAACGCATCTCCGTACCTCGTTATCCAGCTGTAAAGCAACGATGCGTTTGTAATTGATATAAAAGAAAAGCAGTTTTACGATTTCTCGATAAAGCTGCTTTTCTTTGTGTGTAGCTTGTGACTTTAAACCTAATATGCAGTATGTCTTTTTGGAGTAAATTCATTGAAACGATAGGTGGCGAAAACCATTTACAGGAAGAAGTGTCGAACGACGCCTCTCGCTATGCCTTTGTTGATGTGGAAGTGGGGTTGAAGGATAAGCGCATCCACGACATCGGAATATTACGATGGGACGGAGCAAAGTATCATTCGGCTGACAAAAGGGCTGCTATATCTTTCCTTGAGGATGTCGATTTCGTATGTGGTCACAACGTCATACATCATGATATGAAATATCTGTTGGGCGATGAAGTCCAGCGCTGGCAGCTTGTCGACACGCTCTACGTGTCGCCTCTGCTCTTCCCCGAACGTCCTTACCATCATCTGCTGAAGGACGACAAACTTATGAACGAGCAGATGAACAATCCGGTAAACGATTGTGAGAAAGCCTGCGACCTGCTGATGGACGAAATTGCCAAATGGAAAGCGTTGCCTGTAGCGCAAAGATTCATATACGCCACATTGCTGCATGACGTAACGGAGTTTGCAGGCTTTCTCGCCATGGTTGATGCCGAAGTGTGTGACGAAACCACGCTTGTAGAACACATCCATACGGCCTATGATGGACGCATATGCCGGCATGCCGACCTTGCCGCAATTATAGAACAGCAACCCGTAGAGCTGGCTTTCGCTCTTGCTCTCATCAGCACAACCGAGCGTAACTCCATTACGCCGCCTTGGGTGCTGCATAACTATCCTAATGTGGAGAACGTTGTGCATCGTCTCAGACACACACGCTGCGCCGAAGGATGCGACTACTGCCGAAAATACCTTGATGCGCACTACAATCTGAAATATTTCTTCGGCTACGACCATTTTCGTACATACGAAGGCGAACCGCTTCAGGAGAATGCCGTGAAAGCAGCCGTAGACAGCAAGTCGCTGCTTGCCATATTCCCCACTGGAGGCGGCAAGTCGCTCACGTTCCAGTTGCCGGCTCTTATGGAGGCACGCTCGGTTCACGGCATAACGGTGGTCATATCGCCTTTGCAATCGCTGATGAAAGACCAGGTAGACAATCTCGCCGAACGAGGCATCACCGACGCTGTAACTATCAACGGACTGCTCGATCCAATCAGTCGTTCGTTGGCTATAGAACGTGTGCAGAGCGGCGACGCCTCGCTGCTATATATAGCCCCCGAAATGCTTCGCTCTAAAACTATCGAGAAGATACTTATGGCACGCCATGTGGTGCGCTTCGTTGTTGACGAGGCACATTGCTTCTCGTCTTGGGGGCAGGACTTCCGAGTAGACTATCTGTATATCGGCAAGTTTATCAGCGAGTATCAGAAGCGCAAGCAGCTACAGCGTCCGATTCCTGTGTCGTGCTTCACGGCTACAGCAAAGCAGAAGGTGGTGCAGGACATTTGCGACTACTTCAAGCAGACACTCAATCTCGACCTGCAGCTGTTCGCTTCCTCCGCATCGCGCACCAATCTGCGCTATTCGGTGATTCATGCAGAAACCGACGAGGACAAATACATGAAGCTACGCTCGCTGATAGCCGAGTCAGATTGCCCCACAATAGTATATGTATCGCGCACGAAGCGCACGAAGATGTTGGCAGAGAAACTCACACGCGACGGCTACAAGGCTCTGCCCTTCAACGGACGCATGGATTCTGACGAGAAGATAGCCAATCAAGAGGCGTTCATGAGCGATAATGTGCGCATTATCGTTGCCACTTCCGCCTTTGGAATGGGCGTAGACAAGAGCGATGTCGGACTGGTGGTGCATTACGATATATCCGACTCGCTCGAAAACTATGTGCAGGAGGCAGGACGTGCAGGGCGCAATCCGCATCTTCAAGCCAAATGCTTTGTGCTCTATAACGACAACGATCTCGACAAGCATTTCATTCTGCTCAACCAGACAAAGTTGAGCATCAGCGAGATACAGCAGGTGTGGAAGGCCGTGAAGGATATGACCCGACAGCGCATGCAGACCTGCTGCTCGGCGCTCGAGATTGCGCGCAAGGCGGGTTGGGACGACTCCGTGACCGACATTGAGACACGTGTGCGTACAGCCATCGCCGCACTCGAACAGGCAGGCTATCTGGAGCGCGGCAACAATGTGCCGCATGTCTATGCCACAGGCATCACCGTGAAGAGTATGGATGAAGCACGCAAGCGCATCACCTCGTCGCTGCTCTTTCACAACGAAGAAGTGGAGAAAGCCGTGCGCATCATCAAGTCGCTTATCTCGCAGAAACATATCGCAAAGGCGCAGGATGCTGAGGCTGAGTCGCGTGTCGACTATCTTGCAGACATTCTCGGTCTGACCAAGTCGGAAGTGGTGTCGGCTGTAGAACGTATGCGTCAGGAGGGAATACTTGCTGACACAAAGGATGTTTCGGCTTACTTGCATGATACCGGCGAGTCGGAGAACCGCTCAAGATTGCTGCTCAGACGCTTCACCCGACTGGAGCGTTACATACTCGACCATATCACCGACAGCGCATTGCGTATCTCGTGCAAGCAACTCACCGACGACGCACAGAAAGACGGCATCACTACAGCCACGGAGAAGGATATACGTACACTTCTATATTTTCTCACTATCAAGGGATATACACGCAAGAAGGAGGATGCGGCACATAATATAGAACTGATTCGACAGGCAGACATGCAGTCGACAATCAGACGCTTTGAAAAGCGCCTGAATATATGCACCTTTGCCGTCGAATGGCTATATCGTCAGGCACAGAACACTACGCTTGAGGAGTCGAAGAAAAATGGCGTGCAATTCTCAGTTGTAGAGTTGTTGAACGACTTGAAGGCTCAAGGACAGACTTTCTTTGAATCGCTTGACGACCTACAGCTTGAAGATGTTGAGGAGTCGTTGCTCTATCTCTCAAAGATTGGCGCTTTGAAGCTTGAAGGCGGCTTCCTTGTGCTTTACAACGCCATGAATATCCGTCGTCTGAAGGACAACAAACTGCGTTACAAGCAGGAAGATTATCGAATGCTCAACGAGTTCTACCGACAGAAGATACAGCAGGTGCATATCGTAGGCGAGTATGCCAACCTTATGGTGCGCGACTATGATGCGGCGTTGCAATATGTACACGATTATTTCCAGATGGACTACAAAGCCTTTGTTCAGAAATATTTCAAGGGCGAACGTGTAGAGCAGATAGAACGTAATATAACAAGCAAGAAGTATGAGCAGCTTTTCAATCAGCTCTCTAAAAAGCAGATGCAGATAATCTCCGACAAGGAATCGCGTGTCATTGTAGTGGCTGCAGGTCCGGGAAGCGGCAAGACGCGTGTTCTGGTTCATAAGCTGGCATCGTTACTTTTACTTGAAGACGTGAAGCACGAGCAACTGCTCATGCTTACCTTCTCGCGTGCAGCAGCAACCGAGTTCAAGCAACGCCTTATGGGACTTATAGGCAACGCTGCCCACTTCGTAGAAATAAAGACCTTCCATTCGTATGCGTTCGACTTGCTCGGTAGAATAGGCAACCTGGAGGATGCAAAAGATGTGGTGGGACGCGCTGCAAGGATGATTAGCGAGGGCGAAGTGGAACCAAACCGCATCGGCAAGACGGTTCTTGTCGTTGATGAGGCGCAGGATATGAGTTCGGAGGAATTTGCATTGGTGCGTGTGCTCATGTCTGTAAATGAGGAGATGCGTGTGATAGCTGTAGGAGATGACGACCAGAATATCTATGAGTTTCGCGGTTCCGATTCCAACTATATGCGCCAGTTGCTTGCTGACGATAAAAGCACATTTGTAGAGATGACCGAGAACTATCGCAGCACGCAGCATGTAGTGGCGTTTGCAAATGCGTTCGTCAAAGGCATACACAATCGTATGAAGCAGACTCCTATTCTGTCTATGAGCAAGGACGAAGGTACGGTTGTCGTTACGCATCATGCCTCTCACATTATGTTTCAGCGCGTTGTGTCCGACTTGTTGAGGCAGCGCAATAGCGGAACGATGAGTGTGCTGACCCACACTAATGAGGAGGCTGTAATTCTTGTGGCACTTCTTCGCAAGCATGGATTGAGAAGCAAACTTATCCAAAGTATGGACGGTTTCCGTTTCTGGAACATGGCAGAAGTACGCCTTTTCCTTAAATACATTGAGCGCGACACCCATACGCCGATTGTTACGGACGAAGTGTGGAATGAGGCGAAGCGGAAGACTTTTCAGGCCTATGCCACATCGTCAAGTCTACCTTACTTGAAGCGTTGCATAGAGCTCTTCGAGAAAATCAACAAGGCAAAGTATCTTACCGACTTTAAGGAGTTGGTGTTCGAGTCTACAACTGAGGATTTCTGCGACACGTCCGACGCGGATGTTGTGGTGTCAACCATTCACAAGTCTAAAGGATGTGAGTTTGACGATGTATATATGCTCGTCAGTCAACCACAGCACGTCACCGACTCTGAGATGCGCCGCTATTATGTTGGTATGACACGTGCTCGTAAACGTCTGTTTATATATACCAACAGTACGTTATTCGACCGTCTTCCTGCCGATATCCATCAAGTAGACCAAACACCATATGTTTTTCCCGACGAAGTGATGCTACAGCTCTCGCATAAGGATGTGAATCTCGGTTTCTTCAAGTCTCGTAAAAAGGAGATTCTTTCTTTACGTTCTGGCGAGAAGCTATGTTTTGCGAACAATCTGCTTTATGTTCCCAACAACCAGCAGCCTGTTGCGCAATTGTCGCAGAAGATGCAGGCAGAACTGGCACAATGGGCATTAAAAGGATACCTCGTGTCCTCAGCTACAATACGCTTTGTCGTTGCATGGAAACCCAAAGATGCACCTAAAGACGAGAAGGAACATGCGGTGTTGTTGCTCGATTTGGAATTGAAGAAAACTACTAATACTCAAAAATAACTGTTATGCAGTCTACACTTAAAAAATACTTCGGATATAATCAGTTCCGCCCATTGCAGGAGGATATAATACGACATATACTAAGCAAGAAGGATTGCCTCGTATTGATGCCAACGGGTGGAGGCAAAAGTATATGTTATCAGATTCCTGCATTGATGATGGAAGGGACTGCTGTTGTGGTTTCGCCGCTTATCTCGCTCATGAAAGACCAGGTAGAAGGCTTGCGTGCAAACGGCATTAAAGCAGCTGCTTTGAACAGCAATGCTTCGGATTTGGAAAATCGTGAAATAGCAGAGCGTGCTTATCAAGGTGAATACAAACTGCTTTATGTTTCGCCGGAGCGTTTGCTTTCCGAACTTGAGCATGGCGTATTGCGCCAGTCTACTGGTGAGAATCCTTCTGGAAAACTCAAAGTAAGTATGTTTGCTATAGACGAAGCGCATTGTATATCACAATGGGGGCACGACTTCCGCCTTGAATATACCCAATTGGGCAGAATAAAGGATTTGTTTCCTGGGGTGCCTGTTGCGGCGTTTACTGCTACAGCAGACAAGATAACAAAGGAAGATATCGTTCAGCAGTTGCGTTTAGCTAAATATGAGAAAGGTGAATCAAAGGTGTTTGTTTCTTCGTTCGATCGTCCAAATCTTTCGCTTGATGTGCGTAGGGGATATTCTGCCAGCGATAAGTTGCGTTTCCTTTTGGCGCTAATTGCTCGTCACAAGAACGAAAGTGGCATCATTTACTGTTTAAGTAGAAAGACTACAGAGAGCGTGGCGGAGAAGCTCAAAGAAAAAGGTGTGCGTGCAAAGGCATACCATGCTGGGTTGTCGCCCTTTGAACGAGACAGTGTCCAGGAAGCTTTCATAAATGATGAGATTGATGTCGTTTGTGCTACAATAGCCTTTGGCATGGGTATAGACAAAAGCAATGTGCGTTTTGTCGTGCATTATAACATGCCTAAAAGTATCGAGAATTATTATCAGGAGATAGGACGTGGAGGTAGAGACGGTCTGCCTTGTGAAACAATTCTGTTCTATCAAGTGGGTGATATTATCACACTTCGCAGATTTGCTAAGGATAGTGGTCAGCAAGATATAAACAATGAAAAACTTGAGCGTATGCAGGAGTATGCCGAGAGTCAGATATGTCGCCGTCGAATTTTGCTTAATTATTTCGGCGAAACGATGGATCATGATTGTGACAACTGTGATGTTTGCAAGAATCCTCCGCAGCGTTTCGACGGTACGATATTGGTACAGAAAGCTCTTTCCGCCATTTTGCGTACTCAGCAGCAGATAGGTTTTCGATTGTTGATTGATATTCTGCGTGGAACTGCTAATTATGAGATTTGTCAGAGAGGATACCAGCAAATCAAAACATATGGATGTGGTAGAGATGTTGCGTTTAAAGACTGGCAGGACTATCTTTTGCAGATGCTTCATATGGGGTATATAGAATTGGACTATAAGGACAATTCGCATTTAAAGGTTACGTCTTTGGGTGAGGACGTTCTGTATGGACGCAAGTCGGCTTTGTTGGCAGTTATAGTTCGTGAGGATTTCACGGCGAAAGGTCGGAAGCAGAAACAGCGACAGCAATCGGTACCAGCCAATATGCAGGACAATTTAGTGGAAGATGTGTCTTTGTTTGAGAAACTCCGTGTGCTCCGTGCTCAGTTGGCTAATGAAACCGGTGTTCCGCCTTATGTCATATTTGGAGATAGCACCTTGCACATGCTTGCTTCAATTCAGCCGGAAACACGCATTGCTTTTGGAAATGTATCTGGTGTTGGAATACATAAACAGGAAACTCTTGGCACTGTATTTATAAAGACAATACGCCAATACAAGGGGCTTTCTATAGATGAGGCTGAAAGTTGGAATAGTTTGGAACCGTTATTAGAAAGAGAAACGGGAGAATCAACCATACCTAAAAAGGCTCCAAAGATTCCTAAAGACTTCATTACTTTGAATGGTACAAAATATCATATCGGAGTGGAATTGATGAAGTGTATGAAATGGCGTAAATCTATTGACCTTTTGAGTAAGGATGTTTATTATAATCTTTGGAAAGAAAGTAGATATCCTATGTCGCGTTATGTAGATGAAGGTGTGGATGCTCGCGATGCTGTTGTAAAGCGTTTCGCAGAAATCATCGTAGAAGTATATAAGGTTACGGTGTCGCCTGATTTAAAATGGATCGATATACCTGTGCGAATAGAGTATGATGAGAGTGGAAGCCCAGTACATTCATTGCAGTGTAATTCTTTTGAAGAAGCTCTTGGTAAGTTGAAGAATTTTGTAGAACAGAATGGACACTGGCCTTTTTCTGCATCTGGTGAGTACGAATGTTCTCTGCGCAGATGGCAACATGAAATATCTCATGACATAATTCCTATTACCCACAGTCAGCATCAAGCATACGAAGAACTGATGACTGCCTTTGTTGATAAGCCTAAAACCCGTTATCAGTTTGAGAAAAAAACTAATAGTGAATATGAGGGTGTATTAAAACTCAATTAATGCGAAAAATCTACCATATCTCCCAGTGGGCGTGTAACGCGTTGTTGGGTAGTAAGTTAAAGGCTGGTAGATGGCGTTTTATCTACCAGCCATCTACCAGCCATCTACCATAGGGGAAGCTCGCATTAATTGAGTTTAATACACCCTCATATTTTTGTAGAAAAAATCATTATTTCTTTCCCTTTGTAGCCACTACGAAGTAGCCGATGAGGCAGCAGTAGGCTGCGAGCGAAGCCACTTCAGAGAGCGGGTTGGCAAACCATGCCTCCTTGAAAGCGTCTGATGCGATGTGAACGTCGCAGAAGCGGAGGAGGGCAGAGAGAACACCCATGAGAGCACCACCTGCGATGAAGCCGCTGGCGAGCAGTGTGCCCTTCTCGCCGCGTTCACGGTTCACCTCTGCATTATTGGAGCGCGATGTCACGTACCAGTTGACGATGCCGCCAACGAGGAGCGGAGTGTTCAACTCCAATGGGATGAACATGCCGAGCGCGAAGGCGATAGCCGGAATGTTGAAGTAGGTGAGCACTACGGCGATGACAGCGCCGATAGCGTACAGTGCCCACGGAGCACCTACGCCGTTCATGAGCGGGTCGATCACAGCCGCCATCGCGTTAGCCTGAGGAGCAGCGAGCTGTCCGCTTGCGAAGCCGTAAGTCTGGTTGAGCAGAATCATAACGCCGCCCACGGTAGCAGCCGACACGAGTGTGCCGAGGAACTTCCAAGTCTCCTGCTTCTTCGGCGTTGTGCCGAGCCAGTAGCCAATCTTGAGGTCGGTGATGAAGCCGCCTGCCATAGAGAGTGCGGTGCAGACCACGCCACCCATGATGAGTGCTGCAACCATACCGCCAGTGCCCTTCAGTCCGACAGCCACGAGCACTACCGACGCGAGGATAAGTGTCATGAGCGTCATGCCCGATACGGGGTTGGAGCCTACGATGGCGATGGCGTTGCCGGCTACGGTGGTGAAGAGGAACGCTATCACGGTGACGAGCAGAATGCCTACGACAGCGAAGAGCAGGTTGCCCTCCATCACGCCGAACCAGAAGAAGATGAAGGTGATGAGGAGCGTAGCGATAGAGGCGATGGCGATGAACTTGAACGGCAAGTCGCGCTGTGTGCGTACGGTGTCGGCAGACGCCTGTGCGCCGCCCTTCATCTCGTTTGCGGCGAGCGACACGGCGCCCTTGATGATGCCCCACGACTTGATGATGCCGATGATGCCAGCCATGGCGATGCCGCCGATGCCGATGCTCTTGCCGTAGTATTTGAAGATTTGTTCAGCCGACATTGCGCCTACGGTCTGCGTAATCTCGGGGTTCCAGATGTTGAGCACCTGGTCGTGGAAGAGCATGGACATGCCCGGCACGATGAGCCACCACACGGTGAACGAGCCGAGACAGATGATGAAGGCGTACTTCAAGCCGATGATGTAGCCCAAGCCCAGCACGGCAGCGCCGGTGTTCACCTTGAACACGAGCTTAGCCTTGTCGGCAGCCACGGCGCCCCATTCCACGACGCGCGATGTAAAGCACTCGTTCCACCAGTAGACGGTAGCCACGATGAAGTCGTACAGACCGCCGATGAGGCCGGCGATGAGCAGTGGCTTAGCTTGCGAGCCGCCCTTGGCTCCGCTGATGAGCACCTGCGTGGTGGCTGTGGCTTCGGGGAAGGGATACTTGCCGTGCATGTCCTTCACGAAGTATTTGCGGAACGGAATCATGAACAGGATGCCGAGGATGCCGCCGAGCAGCGACGACATGAACACCTTGACGAACGAGACGCTCATCTCCGGATACTTTGCCTGCAGGATGTAGATGGCGGGCAGCGTGAAGATGGCTCCGGCTACGATGGTGCCTGAGCAGGCACCGATGCTCTGGATGATTACGTTCTCGCCCAGCGGATTCTTGCGCTTGGCGAGTGTAGATGCGCCTACGGCGATGATGGCGATAGGGATGGCTGCCTCGAACACCTGGCCCACCTTCAGTCCGAGATAGGCTGCTGCGGCTGAGAAGAGCATCGCCATGATGATGCCCCAGGTCACCGACCATAGGTTTACTTCGGGATAACTCCTGCCCGGTTCCATCACGGGCTTGTACTCTTCGCCCGGCTTCAACTCGGTGAAGGCGTTGTCGGGCAACTGAATCTGGTCTTTTTCGTTGTTTTCCATATTGTTGGGTTTTAAGTTATGTTGTCATGTGGAGGTGTTGAGGTGTTGAGATGGTGGGGTGTTGGGGTGTTGAGGTGTTGAGGTGTTGTGGTGTTGAGGTGTTGTGGTGTTGAGATGGTGAGGTGTTGTTATGTTGAGATGTTGAGATTTGATATATATTAACCCTACAAAGTTAGTTTAAAATTGGTGAAAAACACATCGTCGTGTACATAATTATTTGAAAAACACTGAAAATGAAAATTAAATCAGTAAATTTGCAACCGATTTAAATCTAAATTGCATTTTTATTTTATTACATCCAAATCTTATATGAGAAAGACTTTACTATCGTTGTGCATAGCTATGGCTTCGCTCTCTGTGTTTGCTGCTCCGGCAAGAAAGGGTTCGACGGTCATCAAGCTGGTCAATGGAACCGAACTGAAGGCTTCGCTTAAGGGCGACGAGTTTCTGCACTATTATCTCGCCGAGGACGGCAAGTGCTACAAACAGAACGCCGACGGGCTTTATGAGCTTATGGATGTGACTGCGGCTCGCGAGAATGCGCGCATGAAGCGTGCTCAGATTAACAAGAACATGGGCGTAAAGCGTCAGCGCATGATGAAGGCTGGCGAGAAGAAGGACTACTTCGGACAGAAGAAAGGTCTTATCATGCTCGTGCAGTTCCCCGACCGCTCGTTCCAAAGCGCACACGACAAGAATTTCTACGAGAATTTCGCTAATAAAGAGAACTATACCGATGGCTCTTTCAAGGGCTCCGTACGCGACTACTACCACGCACAGAGCGGCGGACAGTTTGAACTTACGTTCGACGTTATCGGTCCGCTCACAGCTCCGAAGGAGTCGACATATTACGGCGAGAACTATCCTGGCGGCGGCTCAGACAAGCACGTTGGCGAGCTCGTTGCATGGGCGCTCGAGCAGTGCAAGGGCAAGGTAGACTTCACCGAGTACGATTGGGACAAGGACGGATATGTCGACCAGGTGTTCCTTCTCTACGCTGGTCGCGGCGAGAACTACGAGGGCGCAGCCTCTACCAACATCTGGCCCCACATGTTCTACCTCCAGCACAGCGACTACGGCAGGGTGTTCGACACCGGTCAGGGCGTATACGTGAACACTTACGCCTGCAGCTGCGAGCTTAACCCCGACAAGGGCTGCGACGGTATAGGCACGGTATGCCACGAGTTCTCTCACTGTCTCGGCTTTGCCGACATGTACGACACTACCTACTCTGGCGGCTACGGCATGGACGACTGGGATTTGCTCCACTCCGGCTGCTACAACGGCAACGGCTTCTGCCCGGCTGGCTTCACAGGCTACGAGAAGTGGGTGGCAGGCTGGATAGAGCCTATCGAGCTTACGAAGGACAAGATTGTGTCTGCCATGAAACCGCTCAGCGAGGGTGGAGAGACATACATTATGTACAACGAGAACTATCGCGACGAGTATTATATCATCGACAACCGTCAGAAGACAAAGTGGGACGCATCGCTGCCGGGTCAGGGCTTGCTCGTAACACATGTAGACTATCTGAAGTCGGCTTGGGACAACAACAACGTGAACGACGACCCTCTGCACCAGCGTATGACCGTGTTCCACGCAGACAACTTCATGACATACCGCAACGCGTCTTACGACACATATCCGTTCACAGAGAACGGCGTTGTGAAGAACGATAGTCTTACCGACACCTCGAAGCCTGCCGCTACGCTCTTCAACGCCAACATCGACGGATCGAAGCTCATGGGCAAGGCGCTGCTCGACATCAAGCAGAACGACGACAAGACGGTAGCTTTCCGCTTCCGTGGTCTGCCGGGCATGAACATCGACATCACTCCGGGTGCCGAACTCTTCTACGAGAGCTTTGACAGCAACACTGGCAAGGGCGGCAACGACGACGTTTGGACAGCTACAAGCGCCAGCGCATTGAAGACCGACGTTTCGGGATGGATTTACAACAAGGGCTATGCCGCCAACAAGTGCGCACGCTTCGGCTCAAAGGCTGTGCCGGGCGAGGCTTCTACTCCGACGTTCAACGTGCCGTGCAAGGTGCGCCTCACCTTCAAGGCGGCTCCGTACCAGGGCGACGACAACACCGTTGACGTTTACTTCGGCAACACGATGCTCGAGCGCTTCTTCATGGAGGAGGGCAAGTGGAACGACTTCAGCGTAGAGTTTGAGGGCAACGGCTACGACCGCATCTACTTCAACGGCGGGCAGCGCTTCTTCCTCGACGAGGTGAAGGTGTGCGTGGCTGGCGAGACAGGCATCGAGGACGTGAATGTAGACGTGCAGACCAACGACGGACGCATCTACACCGTAGACGGACGCTATGTAGGCAACAGCTTCAACGCTCTCGGCAGAGGCATCTACATCCAGAACGGCAAGAAATATGTTAAGTAACTGTATGTGCGAAGCGACGCACAGCAAGTGAAACATCATTATACGTAAAAACAATTAAGGGGATATGGCAAAAACGCCATATCCCCTTTTCTATTGTTTGTATTATCGGTCAATGTGAAGTGTCATCAATCAAATGTGCAGATACTGTTTTACGTAATCGGCAACAGCTTCCTTCAGTCCCTTCACGTCTACAATCTCCACGTATTGGGCGTGGCTCAGATAGAACACCATGAGCGGGTAGAGGTTGTAGGTGAAAGTCTCTAACATCCACGTGTCGCTGCCGTCTTGTCTGATGTAGCGCGATATTCCTGGATAATACTCCTTAAGAGCAGTCATAGCCTGCAGTTTCAGGCGGAGTCTGACGTCTATCTTCTTCTCGCCCGACATGTGGAACGGGTCGATGCTCAGTAGCTTGTGCTTCTCCTTGAACTTCCACGGTTCGTCGGTCATCAATATCTTTTCGGCGCGCGAGATGCGGAATATCTTCACCTTGTCCTGTTCAGCCTCGTAGCAATGAACATACTCGTTGTCGTCTATATGGAACGGTTCTACGATACGGTTCTTGATAGTGCCGCTGTTTATCGACTTGTATCCCACAAACCGCACTCTGCGCTTCTTCTGTATAGCGTCCTTCAGAATGATTATCTTGTCGTCGGTCTTGCGCAGAGCCTCCTGTCGGCGTCGGCGTATGTCCTCTATTGTCGACTCGTCTGTTATCTGCGCCGACGAGTTGTTCTTTCTGAGGTATGTTGTTCCGTCTTTCAGATAGACCACGTCGTACGGATACGGCTCCACGACGATGCTCACCACGTTGTGCTCGTTGATAGGTTTCAGCGTCACGTATTTCCAGTACGTTTCGCCGAACCACTCCTCGCCCTGTCGGTTGATTTGTATCATATAGGCATCGAGAGTGGGGCTCATGCCGAATTTACGTGCAAGTGTGTCGAGGTCGTTCTTCAAGCCGACAGGTATGCCCTTGTCGTCAACGCCCAGATAGAGCACGCCGCCGCGATTGTTCATCATGGCGCAGATGCCGCGGAATATGTTGTACGACTGCAGCTGCACCTTGGCGTTGGTAGGCGCTTCGAAGAACGAAGTCTTGAACTCCTTCATATCGTCTTCCTCGCCGAAGATGCCCTCCAGCTCGTTAGATAGCTCGAGCGTGGAGTCGCCGTCGGTCACAACCGACAGCTGGTTGAGTATCTGTTTCTTTATGCCTCTGAGCGTCTTGTTCTCAAGAATGCCGCACAGGCGGTTGTACGACTGCACGAGCGAGGCCGTCTTGCTCAGCGTCTCGTTTTCGCTCTCGATGTAGCGGTCGAGAGTGTCGCTTGTGGCGTCGTATCCCTTGGCAAAGCACGAGAGAATCTTCAGGATGTCGGCACCGTTTGTCACGGTCTCCTCGTCCTTCAGGTCCTCGGGCGTGTCGATCACGGCGATGGTGTTCCACTCGTCGCTGTCAGCCTTGGCGAAGAGTATGAGCGTCTTGATATACTTGGCTATGTAGTTGCAGTATTTCTCGTCCTTCTCGCTCTCTATCAGTGTGCACAGTATGCGTATTACGCTGAGTATGCGGTAGCGCAGCATAGGGTTAGTCTCATGACTCTGCAATACGTTCAGCGTGTTGAGGTATTCCTTTACGAACTCCGGCTGAATCGCCTCCTGCTCCTCCTTCTTCTCGGTTATAGATATATGAGAGAGCGAGTCGATGAAGCGTCTGAGCATTCTCGGGCACACGTCGTCTCGCGAGATGTCTGTTTTCTCAACGTCATAATCGGAGATGGAACCATAGAGACAGCCTTTGAATTCGCCGTAAGTATTGATTTTCTCAATCTCGACGCCGGCATTGCGACCGTTGGCGTCAAGATCCTCGTCCTGCTCTTCAGTGAGATCGACATATACCATGAAGCCCTCGTCGGTCCAGAACTCACGCAGCTTCAGTACTTTTTCGCCGCCCACCGCCTTGTGGTTATGAGCGTCGAAGCCGTAACCGGGCTGTGCGTTCTCGTTTATATATTCAACAAACAGGTCGGTAAGGCTGAACGTGCTGTTAGCCGGGTTGACATTTACGTTGAAGCGGTCGCCCACATTCAGCACCTTCGCCCACACCTCGGGGCGGTATATCTTAGAGAAAATCTTCAGATTCTGCTCGAACACCAGCTGACCCTCAATCTGAGCATAGCTCGGGTCGATGGTCTTCACCGCAATGCGCAGCGGCGTCACCTCCGTCACCTCCACAGGCACGAGATCGCCCTCGGTATAATTCAGAAGTCGCTTTGCGCTGGCCTCCTTCTTGCAGCCCTTCATAGCCTGCATAATGTCGTCTACAAACTCCTCTATAGCCTCCACGTCGTCTTTCTTCGACTCCTTCAGCTGCAGGTCTTGCGTATAACTCACATCGAAGCCGTACTCGGGCAGCAGATGGGTAGTCGATTTCGGCATGTACTTCTTCTCGTGCACGTCCTTATTGTAGGTGGCAAGCATTATCTCAGCGTTCTTCACGGCTATCAGACCCTTGCCCTCGTAGCAAGCCTCCGACTCGGTAGCGAACTTCATCTTGAGGAAGTTGCTAACGAACATATCGAGCGAGAAACCTATGAGGTCGTTCCACGAGAAAGTGAGCACGTTGGGCATGTCGTGCGTCATCAGTCGCATAGCCATGCCGATGAGCTCGGGCACACTTCTATAGGCGAAGGTGCTGCTGTTAAGAGCCGTGGTGGTGTTCTGCATGCAGTGGCACACCAGATTGTTGATCATCGTGAGCAGCACCAGCTTGCGTTCCTGACGGCTGGCGTCCTTCACTGCCAGCAGCCATGCGCCGCAGAGCCTTGTGTTGAATGTGAGCACCTCCTGCGCCTTGTCCTGTCTGTACATGGGCGCACCGGTTCGTGCTTCGACAAGAAGGGCTACACGCTCCTTCAGCAGTCGCAGCGACTCGGTGTACAGCGTATCGTAGGCATTGCCCGACGACTTGAGGTAGTTGAGAAAGTCCTCAAAGTATTCGTCTATATGTGTGGGTTTAGGTTTGAGCCAAATAGTTCCGTTTTCCATTTTTTGTATGTTGAATATATTCTACGAACAAAGGTATAGTTTTTTAGCGAAACACACAAATTAATTATACTATTAGGTATAAAACAAAGCGAGGTAACAGCATTACCGCGTAGCGGAAATACTGTTACCTCACTTCTGTAATATCGTTACCGCGCCTTGGTAATATGCTTACCAGGTGTCGGTAACAAACGTTTTAGTTGCGGAATACCAATCCGTTGCTGTCGGCGTCGATTGTAATCGGCTTCTCGCGCGACACTTCGTCCGAAAGAATCTTCTTCGAAAGGTCGTTGAGCACGCAGCGCTGTATGGCGCGCTTTACCGGACGTGCGCCGAACTCCGGGTCGAAGCCCTCGTCGGCGAGGTAGCCGATGGCTGCCGGCGTGACGTTGAGCGTGAAGCCCTGCGGCTCCAGCATCTTCTTTACGGCGTTCATCTGCAGCGTAACGACCTCGGCAATCTCCTCCTTCGTGAGCGGCAGGAACATGATGGTCTCGTCGATACGGTTGAGGAACTCGGGGCGTATGGTCTTCTTCAGCATCTCCATCACCTTCTCCTTGGTGTCGCCTATTACATGGTCGCGGTTCTCGGGCGTGATGCCTGCAAACTGAGCCTGTATGTACTGGCTGCCGAGGTTGGAGGTCATAATGATGATGGTGTTCTTGAAGTTGACGGTGCGGCCCTTGTTGTCGGTGAGGCGTCCGTCGTCGAGCACCTGCAAGAGGATGTTGAAGACGTCGGGGTGAGCCTTCTCTATCTCGTCGAAGAGCACTACGGAGTAGGGCTTGCGGCGCACAGCCTCGGTGAGCTGACCGCCCTCGTCGTAGCCTACGTATCCTGGAGGCGCACCTATGAGTCGAGACACGCTGAACTTCTCCTGGTACTCGCTCATGTCGATACGCGTCATCATCGTCTCGTCGTTGAACAGATACTCGGCGAGAGCCTTCGCCAGCTCGGTCTTGCCGACACCCGTCGTGCCGAGGAAGATGAACGAAGCGATAGGACGCTTCGGATCCTGCAGTCCGGCACGCGAACGTCTTACGGCGTCGCTCACGGCTCTGATAGCCTCGTCCTGTCCGATTACGCGGCGGTGAAGCTCCTCCTCAAGGTGCAGCAGCTTCTCGCGTTCGCTCTGCATCATACGCGTTACGGGTATGCCCGTCCAGCGGCTCACAACCTCGGCTATGTCGTCGGCTGTCACCTCCTCGCGTATCATGGCGTTGCCGCCCTGCGTCGACTTCAGCTGGTTCTGTATCTGTCGTATGTCCTCTTCGAGAGCCTTCAGCCTGCCGTAGCGTATCTCAGCCACAAGCTCGTAGTTGCCCTCGCGCTCGGCGCGCTCAGCCTCGAACTTCAGCTGCTCCATCTGCTGCTTGTCTTGCTGAATCTTGTTCACCAAGCTCTTCTCGCTCTCCCATTTAGCGCGGAACGCCTTCTCCTGGTCGCGCAGTTCGGCGATGTCCTTGTCGAGCTGCTTTATCTTCTCGGTGTCGTTCTCGCGCTTGATAGCCTCGCGTTCAATCTCGAGTTGCTTCAGTCGGCGCGTAATCTCGTCGAGCTCCTCGGGCACAGAGTCGCGCTCCATGCGCAGCTTTGCAGCCGCCTCGTCCATAAGGTCGATGGCCTTGTCGGGCAGGAATCGGTCGGAGATGTAACGCTCCGAAAGCTTCACGGCAGCTATGCAGGCGTCGTCCTGTATACGCACCTTGTGGTGGTTCTCGTAGCGCTCCTTCAGTCCGCGGAGGATAGAGATAGCCGAGAGCTCGTCAGGCTCGTCGACCATTACGGTCTGGAAACGACGCTCGAGAGCCTTGTCCTTCTCGAAGTATTTCTGGTACTCGTTGAGCGTAGTGGCACCGATGCTGCGCAGCTCGCCGCGCGCAAGTGCCGGCTTGAGGATGTTGGCAGCGTCCATGGCGCCTTCGCCACCGCCCGCACCAACAAGCGTGTGAATCTCGTCGATGAAGAGTATGATGCGACCGTCTGAGTTGGTCACCTCTTTTATTACGCTCTTCAGACGCTCCTCAAACTCGCCTTTGTATTTGGCTCCGGCTACGAGTGCGCCCATGTCGAGCGAGTAGAGCTGCTTGTCCTTAAGGTTCTCGGGCACGTCGCCGCGCACGATACGCTCAGCCAAGCCCTCAACGATGGCTGTCTTACCCGTACCCGGTTCACCTATTAATATAGGGTTGTTCTTAGTACGGCGCGAGAGAATCTGCAGCACGCGGCGTATCTCGTCGTCACGACCTATAACCGGGTCGAGCTTGCCCTGGCGCGCCTCCTCAACGAGGTTCTTGGCGTACTTAGAGAGGCTCTGGAAGTTCTCGTCAGCCGACTGCGACTGTATCTTCTCGCCCTGGCGCAACTCCTGGATGGCCTTCACGGTGTCGGCCTCGGTCATGCCCGCGTCTTTAAGTATGCGGCTCGCAGTAGAGTTCACCTGCAAGAGGGCGAGCAGGATGGGTTCGACGCTCGTGAACTCGTCGCCGTTCTTCGTGGCGAAGTCCTGCGCACGCTGCAAAACGGCGTTGGTATCGTTAGAGAGGTAAGGCTGTCCGCCCTGAACGCGCGGCAAGCGCTGCAATTCGGCGTCGGTTACGCTCTCCACCTGCATGGCATTCACGCCAATCTTCTGGAAGATGAAGGTCGTCACGTCCTTAGCCTTCACAAGCAGAGCCTTCAGCAAGTGCATCGGTTCGATGCTTTGCTGTCCACTGCGCTGTGCGGTGTTCAATGCCTCTTGAACAACCTCCTGTGCTTTGATTGTGAATTTGTCGAATGTCATATCGTTCTCCTTTCTTTTTGTTTTCTTGTTTTCTGCAAACTATAACACAAACTATGTTCCAATACGCTATTTGTGACAATCTGTCACAATTTGAGGCGTTTGTGTTGAAAGATAACGACAATCTGTCAGAAAAGAAAGCTCTTTTGCCGACCTTATTCTGATTTTATATGGCGTTCTTCTTTGCCGTGTAGAAAAAAATTGATACTTTTGCATTTATAATTTATAAGGTTACTGTGCGTCGCAGAGTGATGCGCAGGCTAAACTATGCAAACAAACAACTAAAAACAATCTCTATCAAAAAATGAAAACCAAAAAGTTTTATCCGTGGCTGGTAGTGGCGCTGCTTTGGGTGGTGGCACTGCTCAACTATATGGACCGACAGATGCTCTCTACCATGCAGGGCGCAATGAAACTCGACATCGTTGAACTGCAGAAGGCTGAGGCTTTCGGCGCTCTCATGGCTGTGTTCCTCTGGATATACGGCATCGTAAGTCCGTTCGCAGGCGTGGTTGCCGACCGCGTGAGCCGCAAGAAGCTCGTTGTGGGCAGTCTGTTCGTATGGTCAGCCGTAACTTATCTCATGGGCTACGCTACCGACTTCACGCAGCTCTACTGTCTGCGTGCGCTGATGGGTGTGAGCGAGGCGCTGTACATACCTTCGGCTCTGTCGCTCATCGCCGACTGGCATGAGGGCAAATCGCGCTCGCTGGCTATCGGCATACACATGACCGGTCTGTACGTCGGTCAGGCTGTGGGCGGATTCGGCGCTACCATCGCCGCTACGTTCTCATGGCATAGCACATTCCACTGGTTTGGCATCATCGGCATTGCCTACTCGGTGGTGCTCGCACTGCTGCTGCACGACAAACCGAAGGCAGTTGAGGCTGTAGCCGCTTCGCCCGACCCCGCAACGCAGATGAAGAAGGAGAGCGTGTGGCGCGGACTCAGCGTCGTGCTTTCTACATGGGCGTTCTGGGTGATACTCATCTACTTCGCCGTGCCGAGTTTGCCGGGATGGGCTACTAAGAACTGGCTGCCTACGCTCTTCGCCGAGAACCTCGGTCTGGATATGGCGGAGGCTGGTCCGATGTCTACCATCACTATCGCGGCTTCGTCGTTCGTGGGCGTGCTGCTCGGCGGCGTAATGTCAGACAAGTGGGTGCTGCGCAACATACGCGGACGTATCTATACCAGCGCTATCGGCTTGGGCATGACGATACCGGCGCTCATCCTGCTCGGCTTCGGCCATAGCGTTGTGGCTGTAGTAGGAGCCGGAATGCTCTTCGGCATCGGCTTCGGCATGTTCGACGCCAACAACATGCCGATACTCTGCCAGATTATCTCGGCTAAGTATCGCGCTACGGCTTACGGCATCATGAACATGGTGGGCGTGTTCGCAGGCGCTGCCGTTACTCACCTGCTCGGCAAGTGGACCGACGGCGGCAATCTGGGCATGGGCTTTGCGGTGCTCGGCGGCATAGTCATCGTGGCACTCGTGTTGCAGCTGGCTTGTCTGCGCCCGACATCGGATAATGTGGAATAGATGTTGAAGTGGTGAGATGTTGAGGTGGTGAGATGACTCTGCTCTATCTTAATTCTCCCAGTTCTTTCATTACTTTTCATCCCGCAATTGAAAATAATAAATTAATAACCAATTAAAATAAACAAGACTATGGAAAAAATCGTAGGACTTATTGACGCACCGTTTACACCGTTCTATGCAAATGGTGACGTTAATCTCGAACCAATCGAAGCTTATGCAAAGATGTTGCAGAAGAATGGCTTGAAGGGCGTGTTCATCAACGGATCGTCTGGCGAGGGATATATGCTCACAACCGAGGAGCGTATGCAGCTTGCTGAGCGTTGGGTGAGTGTGGCTCCCGAAGGCTTCAAGGTTATTGTGCATGTAGGCAGCTGCTGCCTGCGAGAGAGTGTGCGCCTTGCTGAGCACGCTCAGAAGATCGGTGCATGGGGCATCGGCTCGATGGCGCCTCCGTTCCCGAAGATTGGTCGCATCGAGGAACTCGTGGAGTATTGCGAGACTATCGCAAACGCTGCTCCTGAGTTGCCGTTCTACTACTATCATATCCCTGCGTTCAACGGCGCATACCTGCCGATGGTAGACCTCTTGAAGGCTGTCGATGGACGCATCAAGAACTTCGCAGGCATCAAGTACACTTACGAGGCTCTCTACGAGTACAACCAGTGTCGTCTCTACGGCGGCGGCAAGTTTGATATGCTCCACGGACAGGACGAGACCATCCTCCCGAGCCTTGCTCAGGGTGGCGCTCGCGGCGGCATCGGCGGCACAACCAACTACAATGGTCGTGAGCTCGTAGGCATCATCGACGCATGGAACCGCGGCGACCTCGAGACAGCTCGTGAGAAGCAGAACTTCTCACAGGAGGTTATCAACGTCATCTGCCACTTCCGCGGTAACATCGTGGGTGGAAAGCGCATCATGAAGCTCCTCGGATTCGACCTCGGACCGAATCGTGTGCCGTTCCGCAACATGACTGACGAGGAAGAGGCTCAGATGAAGAAGGAACTTGAAGAGATCGGATTCTTCGAGCGTGCCAACCAGTTCTAATGTCAACCCATCAACATCACAACATCACAACATCACAACCATAAGAAATGAACGTAAAGGAATATATCAAGTCTTGGGCTGAGTCTTACAAGAAAGACCTGACCGAGAATATCATGCCGTTCTGGATGAAGTACGGCTTGGACCGCGAGAATGGCGGCGTCTATACTTGCGTAGACCGCGACGGATCGCTGATGGACACAACAAAGTCGGTGTGGTTCCAGGGCCGTTTCGCCTTCATCTGCTCGTTTGCTTATAATAATGTAGAGAAGAATCAGGAGTGGCTCGACGCTGCAAAGTCTACACTCGAGTTTATAGAGAAGCACTGCTTCGACGAGCAGGGTCACATGTACTTCTCTGTAACAGCTGAGGGCAAGCCGCTGCGCAAGCGCCGCTATGTGTTCTCGGAGACATTCGCCGCAATCGCGATGTCTGAGTACGCTCTCGCTACTGGCGACCAGCATTGGGCTAAGCGCGCCATACAGGTGTTCGAAGACACACAGCGCTTCCTCGCTACACCGGGCTTCCTGCCCGCTAAGTTCGAGGCTGACGTGAAGCTGCAGGGCCACAGCATCGTCATGATTCTCATCAACGTAGGCTCTTGCATCCGCAAGGTTGTAGACGATCCGAAGCTCACACAGCAGATTGACGAGTCGATTGAGAAACTGAGGAAGTACTTCATCCATCCGGAGTTCAAGTGCTTGCTCGAGACGGTAGGCGAGAACGGCGAGTTCATCGACACCAACATGACTCGCACTATCAACCCGGGCCACTGCATCGAGACTTCATGGTTCATCATGGAGGAGGCAAAGCTGCGCGGCTGGGATAAGCCGATGCTCGACATGGCTCTGCAGGTGTTCGACTGGTCGTGGGACTGGGGATGGGACAAGCAGTACGGCGGCATTATCAACTTCCGCGACTGCAAGAACCTGCCGCCACAGGACTACTCGCAGGACATGAAGTTCTGGTGGCCGCAGTGCGAGACCATCATCGCTTCGCTCTACGCTTATCTCGGAACCGGCGACGAAAAATATCTCTATCGTCACGAGCGCATCAGCGAGTGGACTTACGCTCACTTCCCCGACGCTGAGTACGGCGAGTGGTACGGCTATCTGCATCGCGACGGAACTGTGGCGCAGCCGGCTAAGGGCAACCTCTATAAGGGTCCGTTCCACATTCCGCGTATGATGATAAAGGGCTACATGCTTTGTCAGGAGATACTGAAAAAGCTCGAAGCATAAGCATGGGAGGGTGTCAAAACTCGCAAGCAGTACGCCCCGAAGGGGCAGAAGCACATAGCCCAGGGCAGCGCCCTGGGTAAATATGCGCCACACTAACCCCACGCCCTGTAAGGGCAAAAGCCTAATTATTAGGGTGTTGCCCTTACAGGGCGCATTGTTCATTATATACACCACTATACCCAGGGCGTTGCCCTGGGCTATGTGATTGTTGGGCTTTCAGCCCGCACTAATTGACTTTTGACACACCCTCAATTTTTATTACTATTATGAACCGACTTCTATCCTTATTCCTTTTTCTTTCTGCCGCATTGTCTCTTTCTGCTCAGCATGTGCGCAGCGTTGCTGGCTTTCCGGCTGCTGAGCCCGGTTATTCGCTCGGTGTCTCGGCATGTTATGCCGGTCAGATTGGCGACTATCTCGTTGTGGCTGGCGGCTGCAACTTCCCCGAAGCTGGCAAACCGAAGAAATATTACGCTGGTGTGTATGCCGCACGCATGGACCGTGCGACGCTGCAATGGCGCTTGGTGGGTTTTCTGCCCGAAGCGGCTGCGTATGGTGCTACGGTTACCTGCGGAGACAGTCTGCTGTTCCTTGGCGGAAACAACACAGACCACGCTCTTGCTGCGGTTTATAGCGTTCGTCTTAACTCTGTCGGCACAGATGTCTTAATAAATCGACTCGCCGACCTGCCGGCTACGGCGGATAATATGGCGGTGGCGCTTGTCGGAAACGACATCTTTGTTGTCGGCGGCAATCAGAACGGCAAGCCGTCTGCTGATGTTCTGCGTTATAAACTCGGCGCAAACTCGGTTAATCAATGTTCAAATAGAATTGCCCAATGTTCAAACTCGGTTAATCAAGGCGCAAATTCAACTTCTTCTGCCGATCTTCGCATTCCAGGTGCGCCTCGTGTGCAGCCCGTAGCCGCAGCGTATAACGATAAATTGTACGTTTGGGGCGGCTTCTATGCCGACGGCGAGCAAAGCAAGGTGCATACTGATGGTTATGTATACGACGTGAATGCGAAAGAGTGGGGCGCTTTGTCCGCTCCGTGCTCTGCGGATGGCGAGGAGATGACGCTTTCGGGTGGCATTGCGTGGGCTGATGGCGACCACTTGTACGCCACAGGCGGCGTCAACCGCACGATATTCCTCGATGCGATAAGCGGTAGATACGAATGTGTTAAGAAGGACGATTACCTCAAGCAGCCAATCGACTGGTATAAATTCAGCGGCAATCTTTATGTCTTTGATGCTGTCGCAGGGCAATGGCTCACTACGACGTTCGCAAATCAGGCTCTTGCACGCGCCGGTGCGCAGGCTGTGCCTACACCGCTTGGCGTGTATTATATAGGTGGCGAGCTGAAGCCGGCGCTTCGCACGCCACAGATTGTTATAATTGAGAATTGAGAGTTTATTCAGTTGAGAATTGAGAGTTGAAAGTTGAGAGTTTTATTCAGTTGAGAATTGAGAGTTGAAAGTTGAGAGTTATGATTACCATTGTAAAACTATGGTTTAAGCGTTAGCAATAAAGCATATCATAACTCTCAACTCTCAACTTTCAACTTTCAACTCTCAATTCTCAACTCTCAACTTAAGCAGTTCTCAACAGGAACTGCTTAATTGTATCCGAACTTACCGATATTCTCTTCGCTCGAAGTTTCTTCCTGCGCAATCTTACGCATGTGTTGCTCGTAAGCCTGCGCCAGTCCGCCCGTACTCGTCTCCTTATATAGCGACGGCAGGTCGTGACCTGTCTGCTTCATTACCTTCACCACGCGGTCGAACGACACACTGTGCGTTCCGTCTGAGAACGAAGCATAGAGGTTGGCGTCGAGAGCGCGAGTTGCGGCGAAGGCGTTGCGCTCGATACACGGAATCTGAACCAGTCCGCACACCGGGTCGCACGTCATGCCGAGGTGGTGCTCCAATCCCATTTCGGCTGCATATTCTATCTGCGACGGACTGCCGCCGAACAGCTGGCAGGCTGCGGCTGAAGCCATGGCGCACGCTACGCCCACCTCGCCCTGACAGCCCACATCGGCGCCCGAGATAGATGCGTTTTGCTTCACTACGTTGCCGAAGATGCCGGCTGTAGCGAGAGCGTGCAGAATGCGTGTGTCGCTGAACTTGTGTCCTTTTGCAAGATGGTAGAGCACGGCGGGCAATACGCCGCACGAACCGCAGGTGGGGGCTGTGACGATGGTGCCGCCCGATGCGTTCTCCTCGCTCACTGAGAGGGCATAGGCGTAAACCAGTGCGCGCGACTGCAGCGACTGCTTGTAGCCGCTCGCCTTAACGTAGTAGATAGGGCCCTTGCGCGGCAACTTTAGCGGACCGGGCAGTGCGCCTTCGTGGTCGATGCCGCGTTCTACAGACTCCTGCATGGCGCGCCAAACCTCCATCAGATACTCCCAGATGTCCTCGTCCTCGCACTCGTCAACGTACTCCCAGTAGCCGCGTCCGTGATTCTCGCACCACTGCTGTATCTCGTGCAGCGTGTTCTTCTGATACACCTCGCGCTTGTTGTTGAACCAGCGACTCTTCTCGCCTTCCGACAGTGCGCCGCCGCCTACGCTGTAGCATATCCACTCGTTCATGCGGTTGCCTTCGGCGTCGAACGCTACGAATTTCATGCCGTTCGGGTGATAGGGCAGGAACACCTTAGGCTGCCACACGATGCTCAGCGGAGCGATGGGGCGCAGCACTTCGTCGATTGCTACGTCTGTCATGTGACCTCTGCCCGTTGCTGCCAGGCTGCCGTATAGTGTCACCTCGAACGATTTCGCGTCCTTGTTGTGCGCAGCGAAGGTCTGTGCAGCCTTCTGCGGTCCCATTGTGTGACTGCTCGACGGGCCTTTGCCTATTCTGTATAATTCTTTTAACGATTTCATAGTTGTATGTGAGTCTTAGGATAAAAACAAGTTGATATATTGTTGCTTACAAAGTTACGATATTTTATTGATAGTCACAAAGCAAAGCATCGCTTGTTCGGTTCAAATTACGCTTTATTAATTTGAAACATGTTAAATATGTGTTAAATGCGGCGTCCGCATATTTAGAATTTCCCTTTCTTGCGTTATTGTTTATAGAAAGGGCAGGGCGCTGAGCTGTTCGTTTCAGTGCTTTCCTATACATATATATAATGTGCAACTTAAATAGATAGGAGATAATCTTATGAGAAAGTTTTTTTTGATGTTGACGGCTGCGATGTTCGTGCTTACGACGTCGTTGTATGCAACAGAGAAGAGCGAGAAGAAGCTTAGCGTGAAACCTTTCAGCGTGATAAACGTTGTCGGTTCGCTTGAGGTGGTGTATGAGCAGGGTAGTACGTATGAAGTGAGCCTTGTGGGCGACGCCGCAGCATTCGACCAAATACGCGTAGGGAGCAATGGTTCGGATCTGAACATCTCAAAGTACGGCAAGGTCATTGGCAATGTGTATGTCGAAACTTCCGATTCGTCGGACAGGCGCAGTGTTGTTGTGCACGTAAAGGCGCCAGATGTTAGAGTGTTCAATATGAGTGGCAGCGGACAGATTGTTGTTGGCAAGATGAAGTCGACGGCTGTCACGTTCAATCAGGCAGGTTCGGGCAAGATTGCCGTGAGCCAGGTAGTAGCCAGCCATGCCAACTTCAACAACGCTGGCTCGGGCACTATCCTTGTCGACGATGTGAAGGCTGATTATGTAGGACTGACGATGGCTGGTTCGGGCACAATCAACTGTCGGACAAGCAAGGCTGCCAATCTTAATTGTACGCTTACCGGCTCCGGTCGCATCTCTGTTTCGGGTAAAGCCGGCAACTATAAAAAGTATGTCTTAGGTTCGGGCAAGATAAACGACAGTACGTTGAAGTACGATAAACTGCTCAACATGGGCAGTAATGTGAACGTAACAGGCAATACTTACAATTCGCGCAGACCGGATTCTCCTGACGGCGTCATCATCGCCCGTCCATAATGCGTGCCGCCCCAGCACTTATGCGTGTAAAAATAGAATAAAGCTAATGAATACCCGACTACCGTGAACCAAATACAGTTTGAACAGATGTCGCCACAACTGCGCAACATAGCTCAAGGCTATGCCCGCCGCTATCTTGCGCGTGCCGATGATGCGGACGATGCGGCAAGCGACGCGATGCTTAGGCTTTGGGCTGTGCACGACTCTCTCCGCGACACAGCCCATGCCGCTCGTCTTGCGGCTGTCATAGCTCGCAATGTGGCTATCGACATGTTGCGACGGCGGCGCCCGACAAGCATCAGCGGCGACGAAGCGCACACGTCCTGGCTTTTGCAGCAGGAGTCGGACAACAATACTCCAGAGAGTCAGCTCGAATGGAAAGAGGACGAGCAATGGCTGCACCAGCGCATAGAGCAGTTGCCGCCGCGCGAGATGCAGGTGATGCGACTGCGTCAGACCGAGCGCCGCACCAATGAGCAGATTGCCGCCATATTAGGCATCAGCAAGGATTCTGTAGCGACGATGCTCTCCTCGGCACGACGAAAACTATTCAATCAGATAAAGGAAAGGAACAGAACATGACAGACCGACAAATAATATCACTTCTGAAGCGCTACATGGACGGCGCCACTACCGTTGAGGAGGAGACCGCATTGACGGAGTTCTTCTGCACGGCTACCAACGCCGACCGACCTGACGCTATATCTGCCGCCGACTGGAGCGCGTATCGCGAGATGTTCTGCATGTTCGCTCCAGAAAGGGCTGAGAAAGACCTGCAGAATGAGGCTGCAGCTCCGGCTGTGCAGCGCTTCACGCTGCGCAACGCTCTGCCTTGGGTGGCATCGGCTGCTGCTGTTGCTGTACTTGTGTTTGCTGTTTCGGCGCTGCTTCCCGACAATACGCCGTCTGGTCAGTCGTCGAACGCACCGTTGGCTCAGCAAGCGGCTCGCCTTGTGCCTGCTGATTCTGTCGCCGACAGCATTTCCGCCGAACAGCCGCAGCGTATTCTCGCAGACAGCGTGAAGCTGCAGCCAAGGAAACGGCGCTTGCACAAGTCTGTTCGCCCTTACTGGCAGCCGCGTCCGCCAAAGGTGTATGTGGCTGAGGCTGACAGGAACGCATCCACACGTGCCGACTCCACCGATATAGAGGAGGCTGTGCGCCAAGCCGACATCCTACTTCATGCTATAAATGCCAACCAGTCGGCAGCAATCAATCAGCTCGAGCTTCAGGCTATGGAAATGTTCGAGGCTGACGACGCTGAGGCTGACGAGTACGAGTCGGAAGTCACGGGCAACAGCATACAGCAATAACCCATAATAAAGAAAACATAACAAACAACCCTGTAAATATATTACGTATGAGACAGATTTTAATAATGGCAATATTCTTAGTGCAGGCGTTTGTGGCTTCTGCGCAGAGTAACATCGAAAAGGTGTTCAAGATTGTGCTGAACGATTCTTCTACCGAAGTGCTGTCAAGCTCCGACTATAACGTAGTTTGCGTCGATAGCGGCGTGAGCTATTGCAAGTTCACCGAGTTCACCGTTCCTGCAAAAAAGAAGGAACTCCTCGCACAGATGGAGAAGAAACTGCTACTTGCGAAGTCCGACGCCTACAATGTGTTCATCAAGAAGCCGGGCAGCAGCTCGTTCGCCAGCAACCGTCTGTACGACTATGGAGCCAACAACGAATACAGTGTAGAACTGGGCTCTTACAAATCGCACGTCTACTACGGTCTGTGCTTCAAGGACCCCGCCGACTCCATGCGCCGTCACGCCTATCTGGCTGTATGGTTCAAGGAGAACAACAAGTATCATTGCTACTACTATCACATCTATGGCGTGATGCCGGCTCGTTTTAAGGAGTTCAAGTCGGGCGTCAGAGGCGCGAAGCCAATTAATAAGGGTAGCATGTTGCGCACGCAGACCGTCCTCGACGACAACGGCGTCACCACAACCACGTACGACAACGACGGCAATGTGCGTGTCTTCAATTCGCGCTCGTTTCCTTCGGCTACAAATAACGAGGTGAAGACCGACATCGACTTCATGCTCATGTTCGGCAATCTGCGCGCTGCCTTCCTCGACGCCATAAAGGATGCCGATGCGAAGACGCTGCAGACTGGCATCGTTGTCAAGATAGCACGTCTGTGCCGAGAACACAGCAAACTGCTCACCGATAACGAGAAGCGAACCTGCACGTCAATCATAGACGAGATGAAGAGTACGCTGAAGAAGGTGAACCCCGACACGTTCATGGACGGCGTGCTGCAGGAGGCGCGTATAGCGGTGGCTAAATAAATCCGTGTTGTTGTCCGAATAGACGTATTGCATTGACGTTAATAGAACGTATTGTATTGGCGTTAATAGAACGTATTGTATTGGCGTTAATAGAACGTATTGTATTGACGTTAATAGAACGTATTGCATTGATAAAATGGAAAAAAGCGAGTAGCTGAGGCTTCACAACCTCTGCTACTCGCTTTTTTATTGTTTCTGCGTAAGCCGTCGCATTATTGGTACGGCTCATGTCTGTTGTTTATCCGTAGAACAATTGCTTATCCGTAGATAATGTTGCCCTGCTCGTCGCGGTTCTCGTCGAGGAACGACTTGTTGTACTGTGTCATACCGCGCAGCGACATACCCATGCTCGAGAAGCCGCCGTCATGGAACAGAGTCTGCATCGTCACCTTCTTTGTCAGGTCAGAGAACATCACAACGCAGTAGTCTGCGCACTCGTCTGCACTCGCATTGCCCAATGGCGACATACGGTCAGAGAAGTCGTACAGACCGTCGAAGCCCTTGATGCCGCTGCCCGCTGTGGTGAATGTAGGCGACTGAGAGATGGTGTTGATGCGCACACCCTTCTCGCGACCGTAGATGTAGCCGAAACTGCGGGCGATCGACTCCAACAGCGACTTGGCGTCTGCCATATCGTTGTAGCCGAAGAATGTACGGTGAGAAGCCACGTAAGTCAGAGCCAGCACCGAAGCGTTCTCCGACAGAGCGTCGAGCTTCTTAGCTGCCTGAAGCATCTTATGGAACGAAATTGCTGAGATGTCGAGGGTCTTGTTCAAGAAACCATAGTCAAGATCGTCGTAAGTACGCTTCTTGCGCATGTTCACACTCATAGCGCAAGAGTGCAGCACGAAGTCGATCTTGCCGCCCAAAGCCTCCTGGGCCTGAACGAAGAGGTTGGTCAAATCCTCTACAGATGTCGCATCTGCCGGGATTATTACTGCGCCGGTCTTCTTGGCGAGCTCGTCGATTGTACCCATGCGGCAAGCCACCGCTGTGTTGGTCAATACAATCTGTGCGCCTTCCTCAACTGCACGTTCTGCTACTTTCCACGCAATAGATGCGTCGTTCAATGCGCCGAAGATGATACCGCGCTTTCCTTTCAATAAGTTAAAAGACATAATGTTCTATTATTATATAATGTATATTATCCTTGTTAGTGAACTCTAATGGAATATTCTGTACACTTATGCACAATCTTTTTGCCATTTCCGACTGCAAAGGTATAACTTTTTGCACACCTACCAATAAAAGTGTGCAAAAAACTGCATCTTCAACGCAAAATACTTTCGTTTTCTGCACAAAACTCTCATAGTGTGCAAATTTTTGCTGACAAAATCAAGCCCTTTTCCACGCCGATTACCCCTACACATTATAGTATATATAAACCCATAGCATAATATATACAACTCCATAGTATGATATATATAACCCCATAACATAATATATATACCCCCATAACCCCACCTATATAACCCAAAACCTCAACTTCTGTCATCGTGCTCAGTCCGCCGTCCGATCGGATTCCGTCCGCCGTCCGATCAGATTCCGTACGCCGTCCAATCGGATTCCGTCCGCCGTCCGATCAACTTCCTGCACATTTATCTCGTCCAGTCACAATACATTCACCATAACCTCCAAACCCTCACAAAACACATCCATTCCATCAATACCCTCATTTTGGCGTTTAGCCCCCTAAAATCGCCCATTTTGGTTGATTTAAGTCAAATTGAGCCTAAAAATGAAGTTTTTTTGAAACTTTTTTGTCAAAATACTTGCAAGGTAATGATTTTTGTTATACCTTTGCATCCGCTTTCGAGAACGAATTAATCGAGCTAACAACGAGATAATCGTCGGGGTAGGAAGCGAAAAAAGAAGAGTTCTTTGAAAAGATTTACATAAACAGACAAGTAGTACAAGAAGCAAGTCTTACATTATTTATAATGCACAGACTTGGGTAAAATACGAACCGTTAATCTTATATAAGGTTAAAACTTCAATAATAAAGGAAGCTCGTTCTGAACAGATACAAACAAATGCCGACTTCTTCGGAGGTTAGCAGTAAAAGATATTTTACAATGTAGAGTTTGATCCTGGCTCAGGATGAACGCTAGCTACAGGCTTAACACATGCAAGTCGAGGGGCAGCATGTCGGTTGCTTGCAACCGATGATGGCGACCGGCGCACGGGTGAGTAACGCGTATCCAACCTACCCTTGTCCATCGGATAACCCGTCGAAAGGCGGCCTAACACGATATGCGGTTCACAGCAGGCATCTAACGTGAACGAAATGTGAAGGAGAAGGATGGGGATGCGTCTGATTAGCTTGTTGGCGGGGTAACGGCCCACCAAGGCGACGATCAGTAGGGGTTCTGAGAGGAAGGTCCCCCACATTGGAACTGAGACACGGT
>OGGW01000310.1_pt1 | contig 50228 bp, 24 predicted proteins | sample 1571291 | NCBI WGS metagenome assembly OGGW01 (sample SAMEA2582028, study PRJEB24529) | metagenome | biome: Human gut stool | place: China | collected 2011 | reverse complement strand
ACTTTAAGGATGCCTCCAACACGCTTACGCTCTATGCATTTATCGCAAATCTTGAATACCGCTTCCTGAACAGCATCGATGAAAACTGGCGAGACATCGTAGCCGGTGTCGACGTATTCGTATCGCAGCAGGTTTATCCCTACAACCAGGGCGACAACTATAACGCCAACGAAAATCTGTTTTCATATGCCGTGCTCAACAAAGACATCGACCAGATAAGCGATACTAACTACGGCTACGCAGACCTTACAAAGCCAGGAATGTCAGTGCAGTACGGACCGGGACGTCACGATATCGTGACTGTAGCCAAAACGTTCTTTGGCTTCGGCGATCTGGAGAAGCAGAACGATTGGCGCATCATTAAACTTGCCCCAGCAGACGACACTTTGGAGAAACTGCAAAAAACCGGACTGTTCTATCTTGTACACTCCTTCGATTTCGATGAAGTGAAAATAACGGATGAAGAAATATTGGGCGACGAAAAGATACCGCTCAATTTGAAGAAAGGTGTACTCTCGTCATTGGTAAACAGGCAGACGCTTGAAGACGACATGCTCTCCAACTGCACGTTCTACAATGCCCACCTCGCTTCCTACAATCAGCGAATACATCTCTACGACTATCAACTTCGACATGCGGCACCGGAAACACCAGGAATGCAGCATGCTGAGTTTTACCGATTTAACAGCAATGGACCTTTGCGAAAGGTTCAAGTGTTCATACGAACGCCACGGGGCGAGCGCATCGTAGAATACAACCCGGATAGCGAAAACGACATGGAGTATTCTGATAATATGCCATGGTTCTTCTATCCCCACAATGGCGCATACATGGCCGTGCTGATATATAGAAGTCGTAATGAAGACGCACCAGCATATATAGCTACACTGAAACTCAAGCAGCATCCAACACTGAATGGAGCATACTGGATTGCAGACTCTATCGACGACTCTATTGCGTTGGAAACACAAACCGACAACTATGTATCGGCTACGGTCAACGACTCGTCATACTATCCGAATTCTGTCATGCAAAGCCTTGCAGCAACCCCATTCTCGTTTCCTTCAAATCTTATGGTGACGCTCGGTGTTGGTCGTATAAAGGCGATGTCGTGCGCTGCAAAGGCCCTCTCCCAAGGACAGTTCGGACAGTTCCCTCTCTATGCCTTCACCTCTGAGGGTGTATGGGCGTTAGAGGTTTCGTCCACCGGCACCTATTCTGCAAAGCAGCCCATCACGCGCGACGTGTGCATCAATCCCGACGGCATCACACAGCTTGACTCCGCTGTTCTCTTCCCAACAGACCGCGGCATAATGCTGATCAGCGGCTCGCAGACACAGTGCATATCCGAAGCCATCAACTCCGAATGTCCGTTCGATGCGCTCCGGCTTCCCGGGTTCGACAAGCTGCACACCATGCTCGGACATGAACCTGCAACAGACAAGTGCTTACCTACGCTGTCCTTCACCAAGTTCTTGAAGCAGTGCCGGATGCTATACGACTATGTTCATCAACGCGTCATTGTCTATGCGCCCGGTATCACATACGCCTATGTCTTCTCGCTGAAGACAAATCAGTGGGGAATGATGTTCTCCAACATTGCCTCACACCTCAATTCATACCCGGATGCACTGGCCATGGACACTAAAAATGCTGTGCTCAATTTCTCGGTACCAGTAACAGATACTGTCAAATGCCTATACGTCACACGTCCTCTCAAAATTGAAGCGGCAAACGTATTGAAGACTGTCGCAAGTGTCATACAGCGTGGACTGTTCCGCAAAGGAAACGTATCTACGGCCCTCTACGGTTCACGCGACTTGCAGAACTGGCACCTTGTATGGTCAAGCAAAGACCATTACCTACAGGGCTTCCGTGGCTCTCCTTACAAGTATTTCCGAATTGCCGGTGTAGCCACACTCTCACCAGATGAAAACATCTACGGCGCGTCAGTCGAGTTCACACCTCGACAAACCAACAAGCCGAGATAAAGAAGATATTATTAGGTTTAGTTGTTTATTAAGGTTAGATTGTTTTAGGTAACTAAAGAGCCGGGATGCGTGATGCACCTCGGCTCTTGTCTTTATTATCCTAACCAATGTTGCCTGATACGCTTCCTCTCCATTCTTGAATGGATGGAGGTGCGTATTTCTTGCTCTGCCTCAGCAGCCTTGGCAAGCCACGTCTCCGACTTCGACGGATTAGTTATGCTTAGCCAGTCGGCCACGCCTCGGCACACAAGGTATTCATGTATCAGCCTTTCCACATAGGTCAGCGTGGTTTGAGAAATAGTGTTGGGCACACTCATGTTTATATGATATTGCTCCCTCTCCTTTAGCTTGTCGTCAAACTCTGTCTTGACGATTTCCTTCTTTGACCAAGGGTAAAGCATTTCCCGGCACATGGAGACACCCAAATCCAGCACTCTTGTCACCCGGTCCACATTGCCCTCCTCGCCAACGTCAGCCACCATGTGCTTGGCGTGCTCGGTTTCCGGGGCCATTACATGGCTCTCCACATAGGCATTGTTCTTGATGTCATAGAGCAGCTGTTCTCGCCCGAAGGTAAGCGTCACCTTTAGCTTCGCTCCCTCATTCTCTATGCAGCAGCTCATAAGCCTTCCTCCTTAGTCTGTTGGACGCTTCGGGCGGCTACGCTTGCTCACTGCCTGTTGGATGCTTAGCAAACTTCTCTGTGCAAGGGCGATGTACTGTTCAGCGTCTGCCTTGTTTGTCACCATGTACCACTCGGCGATGGCAGAGTTCTTCAGGTAGTCGTGGATGGCCTCGCCCACACCGGTGGTTGCTGCCTCGTTGAAGTTGCTCGGCATTGTGAGGTTAAGCGTCAGGTCTGTGCTGCCGTCATAGTGGCTGTTGTCTGTGGTTGTGCCGTCCTCGTTGAGGTAGTCCGACAGTTCTGTCTTCACCTCGGCAAAGCCTTTCTTGATAGAGCGAAGTATCTTCTCGCGGTTTTCTTCGTCCTCAGAGGCAAACATGCTCGCCACCTCCTTGTGGTTGTCCTTGTTCTGGATAGTACGGCCACGCAAGAAGGTCTCGTTCATGATGTCGAAGAGAAGCCACGAAATTTTGATGGTTGCCGTCACGCTCTTCTTGGCACCTAATGTCTTTTCTTGTCCTTCCATGTAAATAAAATATTATTTGTTAGTCACTCGGACGGGTCGGTCTCTTGCGGCTGTATAGCAGACGTTCCGCACCGTCCATCATTTCTCCGGCTTGGTTGAAGTAGTCAGCGGCTTCGCCCTTGTTGGCCAGCTTGAACCACTGGGCGATGATTGAAGCAATGAAGAAGTTGCGAAGGGCCGACTGTACATTGTCTTTCAGTCCTTTGTCAAATGACTTGCTAACCTCAAGCACGGCTTCGTAGCCTGTTCTCGTCACTTGCGACGGAATAACGATGCTCTGTGCCTCCACTTCTTTAGGCTGTTGAGTTATCGTTACAGGTATCTGCTTCGTAGCTCCACTCACGATCATCTCTTTCAGCCTCTCATTGGTAGCAAGCACAGACTCCTCCCAAAACCTGCCGAGGTCTGAAAGGTCGCTGTCCGTGGCGAGGATGCGGTCTCGCGCTCCCTCGTCGCCGTCTATCAGCTTCGCTCCTGTGTAGTCGGTAGCCTTGGCCACCTCTTCATATACGTCGTCCTTGAATATCTGTACGGTGATTGTCTCCATGTCAGAATGAGATTAGTGAATACGTTAGTCCGATGCCTATATATGGCTGCATACCTTGTTTTCCGAAGCCGTAACCTGCCGTCACACCGATATGCAATTTCTTAGGAGGCTGCTTAATCTTGCGCGTTACATACTCATGCTTGGGATATACATAGATGCTGTCAAGCTGCACGTCATATCCGCTCACCCATGCCGTATAGTCACTGCTTTTATACATCTTTTGGATGATAGGGATAGTAACCTCCGTACTGTCACGCACATCTGCCACATAGTTTTGTGTACAGCTTTCTGCCGGTTGTGTGTCCGCACGGATAGATGGCTGCGCCTTGTCACTCTTGGGAAGAGTCACGGTCTTGTACGTCAACACCAAACTGTCCTTGGGTACCGGCTTATAGTAAGGTATGGTGTCAATCACAGTGTCACGCACCACATCTGCAGGTTCGTGACCTTTGCCGTAGCCTCCGCAATGCACGATGCCAACCAGACAGACGATGCCAACAACCACACCTAACATTGCCCACAAAAAGCCTAAAATCTTCTTATCCATAATAGTCTTTGATAAATTCAACAATAGCGTTAACATGCACGGCTGTCACCTTCTCCTTGCCTTCCTCACTCAACAGCAGATCAACGTCTTCTTTGTTGTCTTGGAAAAGGTTCTCCGTCAACACTGCAGGGCAGTTCGTGTCTCTACAGATAGCAAGGTTCTGGGCGATGTACTTGGCATAGGGCACACAACGGTTGCCTTTCAGTCCTTGAAGTATTGCTTCGTTCCAAAGATACTGCGCCAAGGCCTTGCTCTTTGCGGATGCGTTCATGCCTACATGGGCAGAAAAGCCTCGCGCCTCATGCCATTTGCCGTCGCCTTCTGCTGCATTGTTGTGGATCGAGACAAGCAGCACGTTCTTGGTGCCTACTTTCTTGCAGATGTCGTTCACACGCTTGCAGCGTACAGACAGCGCAACGTCCTGCTCCTCTTCCACAACACGCTCTGCATTGTAGCCCATGCCGCGAAGCTCGTTCACAACTCGCGTTGCAATCTCTCTTGCATAGGCATATTCACGCAACCTTTTGTCCGGGCTGCATTTGCCAGGGGTGTTCACCCCATGGCCGTTGTCAATGAGTAATATCATCTTTTTCTTCTTTTAGTTTGTCAAGGTCCAAGTCAAAGTGCCTTGCTGTCTTGTCCACCATGATTTGTTGCAACAGTTTCCAAAACCTATGTTCCGCCTCGGGGCGGCAGCTGCTCTCGTTCTCCAGTATCGACCATGCCTGTTCAAAACATATCACGCCTGTCAGCATATACGACAATGGCACCTGCATGTGGATAAACACCCAGTGCTCTACCAAATAGGCAAGAATAATAAGCGAAAACCTTTTCGGAATTGTCTGCTTCACCACCTTCCCGAAAGCGAACGAGGTAAATTTGGCCTTATCTCTTGTTGTTCTGTCTGGATAGGCTCCATGTACACGCTTGTCGAGCTTGAAAGCGGTGTAGGCATCATAAAGTATAAAGATGATGGCCACCGCTATCAATGGGAATGTCGGTCTGAACTCTGCCACAAGCCAGCCTACCATGCCGCCCACGGCCATGGCCGCGAACTTCCAAAGTTTGAATACTACTGCCATACTGCCCATCTTATCAAGCGTCCTACAACTACTCCGGCCATCGTACAGCCGAAGTCAACCCAATCCCATTTGCCGCCATACAACTTGTCTTTAAGTTCCAAGGCTCCGGCTACACCAGCTCCGGCATACAGCGCACAGTAGGTATCATCAGCTCCAAAGCCGATGAGAACGCCGCCTACGATATGTCTGCCGCGGTTGCTGGATTTTAACCATGTAATAATCTTTTTCATTGCCATTATGATTTTATGTTCTTGGCAAATTTAGCGACTTAACCGGTGAGCGTCGTTTTAACTATTGTAGCACAAAAAAAGAGGAGCAAGATTTCTCCTGTTCCTCTTATTGATGATGTTATGATTACATGTCAAACACGCTCCAATCTACATTGTCCTTCTCCTTCCATCCGTTCCTGATGGTTTCAAGAATGAAACATGCAGCGGCCTCGCTGAACTTCTTGAACTCGTCTCGCGTCTGGAAGGTATGATAGATTGGTGTAGCGTCGGCTTTCTCGTTGAGCTTCAACCTAAGTGGGAATGTAACACTTTCATTGTTCTCAATAGAGGCAAAGTTACGCTGCTTCTCGTCTGTGAGCCAAACCTTGATGCCCTCATACTCAAACTGATTAACAATCTTGTCTTTGGTCTCTGCGTCTATCGTAGCCCAAACAAGTTTCTTTATCTCGTCAAGCGTGGGCTTGTGCGTGAACGTATGGCGGTATTCGTATGTACCGCTCTCTGTTTCATACAGACCGAAATAGAGCAGCCATTTATTCTTGCCTACTCGTTGCAGTCCGTCCTGACGTTTGGTTGTGCCGTATATCTTTTCCATTGTCGCTATGATTTTGTTGAGGCAAAGATATTGAATGCAGCCCAATTCACGCTTTTATCTTTAGTGAGTCGCTTTATGTGAAGTTATACTTTCGCTTGCTGCCGTCAAACTGTTCGCACTTGATGACGGTCTCAAACGGAAAGCCATCCTCGATGTCGCTTATCTGGTCAAGGATGCCTTTCATCTCGTCCGAAGCGGTGAAGAACTTGCCCCATTCCTGTGTCGCAGGGTTCTTGAACGACACTAAGTAGCGGTCTTCGCCAAACTTCGTGTCCAGTGTCTCATAGTCGTGAATTTCTACCGGGATGTTCACGATGTCTCCCAAGCGTGTAACCTTGCCCGGAAAACGCTTCTTGCCGTCTGCAGGCTTATAGGTCACGCCCATTTCTGAAAATTTCTTCATGTTTTTACCTGTTAATGTATAATATAAATGCTGGCAGTCCGCATGACATGCCATTCCTTTGAACGAGCCTATAATTTGTTGCCTTCGCTTTCTCGACTTTATCTTGGCGAGTTTCCTCGCAGCGTTCACCTTTGTGCGCTTGCGTATTCGTGAGTGGTCACCATAATCAATATAACCCAGTGCATCCATTCCTGCGCTCACTGGAGCAACCTTCTCGCTCGGCTTGATTATCAGATTGTAGGGTTTACTTAGTCTGTGCAGTGTGTCCCTGTGTTTCCACAACTCTTTTTTATTGTCACCGAGTATGTATATGTCGTCACAAAAGCGGTTGTAGTTATCCTTTCCACACTCCTCTATCATGGCATGGTCAATGTCATTGTGGTACAGGTTGCCGAAAAACTGTGAGGAGCGTAGTCCCTTGCTGATGCCTTCGTTGCCATCCGGGTGCAATACCTTAACGAAGTCTATTAGTATGGGGAGTAATATCGGGTCGGCTATATACTGCTTGATGATGTCAATCATCTTGTCGTGCAGTATGTGGTCATAATATCCTTTATAGTCGCTTTGATAATAATATATAAGGTCGGGGTTCTCGGCTCTCACTTCCTGCATCTTGTGGAATAGTCCGTGTGGGCCGCGTCCTTCTATCGAAGCTGCCGTGTTTTCTATTAGCAATGGCGAAAGGTGTTTCTCTACAATCTCCATGATGGCATTGCAGCCTATACGTTTCACAACAGGAGGTGCTTGAACCATTCTTCTCTTCGGACCATCGTCCACCTCAAACGAAGACAGACGCTCAACACGAAATGTGCCATTGCCTATTTGTTCTTTCAGCTCGGCAATAATTTCTTTCTTGCGCTTCATATAGCGCACCATGCGTGGAGTACATTCCACACCATCTATAACAACCTTCTCCATCCATTTTATTCCGCTTCGCGTGTCGGCGTTATGAAGGTTCGACATGACACGCTTGAACGAGCGTTCCATGTTTTCGTCCGAAATGATTTCCGGGATGAGGTTATATAAAGGAAAACAGATAGAAGTTGGTGCTTCTACCTGTCCTAATAAGTCTTCCAGTTGATTGACAGCCTTCCTGTCCTGTGGGGAGTTGACGCACTCCCCACATGTGGTTAATGTCGTGTTCCGGCTTTCCATATTTTATTTATGCTTTTGCCGAGGCTCTAACCCCTCGGAGTGTGGTTGTGACAATCCCGTGCCACGTCAGAGGCCTCCGATTATTGTTAACCTTAGAATTTGAGCCGACCACCGTAGTTCGTGTTCGAGTTCGAAGAAGCGTTGTTCGCGTTCGCATAAGCGAGACCGCTGTTCGCATTCGAGTTGTTGCCAGACCGCAGAACACAGCGGCGCGTGGGATTTTCTGCCTGCCCTTAGCGATAGGGCGGTGCAAAATTAACATAAATAATTGAAAATACCTTCATTCTCAGTTGTAAAATTCGCTGCGCTATGCGCAGATAGTTATCTTTTTCAACACCGGTCGCAAACAAGGAGAGGGAGCAGCCGCTTGTGGCGGCTCTCCCTCTGACGCTTTTTTCGTGGCTTCGCTTGCCGCTTATCCGACTATGACGAATTTTCCGCGGAAGGCGAGCCGACCACCGTAGTACGTGAACGAGAACGAAGAAGCGTAGTTCGCGAACGCACAAGCGAGACCGCTGTACGCATTCGAGATGAAGCCAGACCGCAGAACACAGCGGCCTCTACTGCCCGGGAACCATACTCCGGCTGCATAGTGTGTAGTGTATTTGCTGGTGTCTGTCTGGTGCACCTTGCTCGGCAAGATGTCACACTTGGCACCGTGCACCACTCTTACTACACAGTTGCCGTTGCTGTTCACACTCTGCACGGTTCGCTCCGTCTTCTTAATCGGGTCGTAGATGTGGAACACGTAATCTACAGGATCATCGTTGGTCTCCACGCAACGGTTCTTGTAGAACGTCTCATAGCTCTTCACATTTCCTGCAATGTAGTCCATCCATTCACTATCACAGCCAACATAATGTTTGAGTCCCATGATGGAGTTCATTGAATTTCCTACATACGAGGTGTCTGCCATACCTATCGTGTCTTGGCTGTTCAGCGTACTGTCATGTGCGCCATTGCCAACTATGGACTGCTCGTCGGTCGTTCCATGGGTCGCCCACCACAGGTTACTGATTTCCTTGTGCTGCTCATAGTCTTGGAGCTGGAAGCCCTCTCCGCGCATGTGCGCACTGTTCTGGAAATCCTTGTCAGTGTAGTGCATTGTACCGGTCGGCATTTCGGTCGGTGTACCGTCCGTGTCGTATGCCCATTCTGACGAGGTCTTTGAAGTGCCGTCACCTTTCTTCGAACGTACAGCACCTGATATGCTTCGAGGCCGTTTCAGTCCGTCAATAGTGATGGGGTATGTTCCCACAAGACTGTCGAACTCACCAACGGTGTGCTCAGTCCATTCTGGTTCTATTGCCTCTATATGCTCGCTGTCAACAGCAAGACACTTTATGTCGCCAATGTCACGATACGAAGTGAAGTATATCCACTTAGCACCGTTTGGCACATCGCAGAACACATAGTTACCGATTGAGAAGTCGAAGTAAGCGTGACTCACCATCATAATGAACTTGCCCACTATCTTGCCGTTTGCATCCGTAAAGACGGCACCAAGACGAGCGTGGTTAAGTCCCGGCCATCTTACCTGCTTCATGCCCTCAACGTCCATACGGTAGGCATTCGCATTGGCTGCTGTGGCAATAATATTATCGCCAACTGTCTCGCCAACTGTTGCCACGTCAGCATACACGCCTGTATTTTCTGCATAGAGCAGCTCTGAAAGCAATGCCTCCCTTCGGTTGTTTACAGTCGATAACGGCTCATTATCTGTAATTGAGTGAATGATATACTTTGCTTGGTTCTTGTAGTCGTTCACGCCCTTGTACCAAAAATGAGGCAAGTGGTGGAAGATGTCAAAGCCTTCACCTGCGCTGTCGCCTACATCGAAGCTCTCACCATTGGCAAGTTTATTGAAGTCTGCATCGCTCAATTGCACACCCTCCATCCGTTTCAGTTTGGAGTTGTACGTACACTTGTAAGCATGGGTGTCCTGCAATATCTTAAGCGTATGGCCGCTTGCCACAAAGGTCTTATCGTAATCAGCTCCTGTCTGGTTCTCGGGGTTGCTGTACTTCTCGCAGAAATCACCGCTCACCACATCGTCTATCTTTATGACAGAGAATTGCGAGTTTATAACTTCAAGGTTCGGGAAGTAACGCTTCAGCTCCGCAATCTCACTCTCCTCTGAAAGTAGGGTCAGGATCCATCTGCCTATCAGTCCGCTACACTGGCCGCTCTCGTCATAGTCTGCTCCGTTTGCGTCTATGCCTACGGCTCCATGGTTCTTGATGGCACGCAGCAGCTCAACGCTTTCAGTAGCAGCAAGGCCGGCTATGCGTACACTCTTCAGCGCACTGGCCGTGGTTACCTCTCGCAGCAGCGTCATGGCATCTATCTTCGGGCTTCCGTCCAAAAACAGCTTCGTAACCTTAGCCATTCCGTCGATGGTCAGACCACCGGGGTAGGTCAGATTAGGAAGGTTCTTGAAGTACAGTGTTGTCATAGTACCGGGAAGGTGCAGCGTGTCAATAGGCGAACTCTCAGCAAGAGTGATAGACTTCAACAGACTACCTTCTGCCAACACCTTTCTTAGGCGAGGACACAGCGAGGCATTCACGTCAGTGATCATCGTGTTCCTGATGTCTATCTCTTCCAAGAAAGGCATCTGTCCTAAGTTCAGCGTGCTCAGTATGTCGGTGGTATAGGCAGGAGTATATCCTTCACCGCCAATGACGAGCTTGCGCAGTAAGGTGCACTCGCTAAGCATCCAGTTTGAATTCTTAGGAGAACAGCCGCTGATGTCAAGCTCGCTTATCTTGTCTGCACCGAAGATGTAGATGAGCTTACCGCCTTCTCCTGCTGCAACCTCTGTAAAGGTGTGGCTCTCGCCTTCCTTCAGATAGCAACTATACTTGGCTGATGAGGTGGAGTCCACGCCCATGGCGAAGTAACCGTCCTGCGCTGCCGTTATCTTCACCGTGATGGGTCCCATTACACGGTCTTGGAAGAAATGACGGAACAGATCACCGGTCTGGAAGTAGCCGTCTCTGTAAGCGAAACGCTTGCGCTGGAAGGCTGGCAGACTCTCCAGTCGCAGACCATGCAAGGCAGGATAGTGGTTGTCAGCAGCGGTAGCTGTTTCTATATACTTGCGCTCTCCGTCAAATGAGCTTACTACCTTTGGCCATTTCAAGATACGGTCTATCATCCAGTAACGGTAGCAGCCGTCAGTAGAGAAAATTTCAAGGCCGGCCTTGGTCTTTGTAGCACGCATCTTTGCCGCCGTGTCATGAAGAGTCAGCGTCTCCGTACCTGCATCATTAAGCCATACGCCTTCGCCTCTGTCAAACAAGGCATAGCTTTGTTGGAACATTACGCCGTCCCATCCTTGATACAGATGGCTCGCTGCTCCGTCCATATCCCAAGGGATGGTCAGGTAGCAGTCGTTGTCTGCCTCGTCACATGAGTCACCGTCATACCAGTGGTTGAAGTAATAGCGCATGCTGCCGTCGGTCTCCAAGTAAACAGCTATCATCATGTTCTTGGCTCGCTGGTCCACGGTGGCTTTGTAGTCGCTCGCCACAACATAGCAGTGAGTTGAATGGGGAGAGAAATACTTGTGCATTTCCTGCTGCCATTTCTTCCTGCGGTTCTCCTTGGTACCGGCTACGGTGTTGCCACCAAGTGTAATGGTTGTGCTTGCACCGGCTCCGTTGAATACCTTTTCGCTGCCATCAGGGTTCTTGGCGGCGTTCTCTTCGGCATTGTCGGTCAAATTCTGGTTACACTGCTGACAGAAGGCCAACTCTCTATACAGCTGGTACGGAACTTTCTTGCCCGACGCATACAGGGCGTTCAAGTCGTCGTCGTCAGGGTAGCGCATTTCGTAATATGTGCTCCACACTGGAACGTCGCCATCGTCGGTGTGCAGCGTCTTCAGCATATCGTCCACACTGTTCACGCCCTGCTGCCAACAGAACTCTTGATACTGTCTATACTCGTAGCACTCCACAGGGTTCAGCACGCGGCCTTGCACGCTCCATTTCTTAGTGGCATTGTCATAAGTCATGGTGCCTGTGGTGTCCTTCCATGCTCCTCCCTTATACTGTACATACTTTCCGTCAGATGTCTTGTAGGCTGTTCCCCAGTCGTAGTTCTTGACATCGTCTGCCTGTACCTCGGAGAGTGTCTTGTCAAGCACATGACTGTCTTCCACGGCCACCTCACCTATCTCTGTCATGGTTCCAGTACCATCGTTCTCAATGAAGCGTGTTTCCGGACCACAGAACTCACTCAGCATATACAGCGTACCTGGTATCAATGAGCTTGTGTCTGAAAGCACACTGGCCTTGTAGGTGTCAATGGGCGTATCTCTCGGAGCTACCATTTCCTTGAAGTCGCCATAGTTCACGCAACCGTAATTATAGCCCTTCACGTCCTCAAAACCGAAGAAGTGGGGATTGCCCTTGTCGGCATTGAAGTTTGCCTTCGAGGGGAAGTAGGCGTTCTCAGGAAGTGTAGCGGCCTCTGTTCCCTTGTCTTGACCTATACGGTAGTCGGTACGGAAGAGGGCACACGTCACACCGTCAATGCTCGTATGCAGTTCTTCGCTCTTGTCGGTGTTGTGTCGCTGGGCAGGGGTCATATAGTCACTGCCAAGGGCTATCTGCGTGTCGTTCATAAGCTCCATCAGGGCACAGTTGTTGGCACCGGCAGAGTCCGAGTAGTCCACCTTGATGGTGATGGTCTGTATAGGTGTACTGCCTTCATTTATGCGGATTTTCTTCTTCTTCGCAAGAGCTGCTGCATCGTCAAACTTGGCAAGTATAGCCTCATCGCCGTTGTACATCTCGCTTATCTGCTCTCTTGTATAGAGTAGCGTTATGCCCTTCGACTTCTTGAACTTGGCCTTCTTGTTCTTGATGGCATAAGCAAGCGTCGAGGTACCCTGGTTTGTTGTCGGTACTGCTTCCACCTTACAGTTTGCCCATGGACGGTCGGGGAAGTAAATATACCAGTCCATCAGAACAGATGTCTTCTTATCCTTCAAACCTTCGATGTAGTCAGGATAATATATCTCGCTGTCCGTTACCGCGCCACCGTCTTTGCTAAGGTTCTTGTCCGAAGTGCGCGTCATTGCCACGACCATGATACCGCGGTCTAACAACTTTTGCATATCGGGGCGTGGTTTCGTGGTGCCCTCGGCTGTAACATCGCTCATCACTTGGTTCTGCTCATACTCGGTCAGCATGGCAGTCGTATCTGTTAGGTTCACGATGTAGTTGTTGAATGCTTGGATGAAGTCATAGTAGGTATTCCATCGCACTACCTCATACAGATAAAGGTCAGCATCTGTACCGTCGAAGTGTATCATGTCCGCAATGTTGGGGAAGCCACTTACAGTACTGATGGGAACACACGCTGCTGCATCACCGTTCTGGAACACCTTACACAACATCACACCGCTATAGGGGGCTCTGGCTTGTGGCTCTATTACGATGTCTATACGATATACGGTGTCGTCAAGGTAGGAGGTGGCGGCGGTGGTCTGTACGTCTTTCAGGGCTTCGTCGCTGTCTCCGGCGGTGGTCACGATGAATTTCTCTCCGGTAAGCACAAAACCCAATCGCTCGCCCATACACCACATAATCTTTGCATTACGTTTGGCAATGTTCTTAACCTTGAATGTAAAGCTTAGTGCCATACCGTTGGTGGGTATGTCTTTGCTTGCCAATGGTGTGTCGCTGCATGTTGCCGTCACGTTCTCGGCTACACGTAGTGCCATTCTGCCGTCTGCTTTTTCTGTACCGAAGTTGTCTGCGACAAAACCGTTGCTCGACCAGTTGCTGCCGTTTACCTTCACTTCCACAATGCTGCCGTCAGCACAGGTGACTTTGATACTCTTGTCGATGTCGTCGTTACTTCTGCCGGCAAAGCTCAATTTGTAGTATGCGCCTTCGGTTTCGCTGATGGCAAGCATACTGCCGTCAATAACAACTTTTAGTTGCTCCGCCAGACGTACCTCACCACACGTTGCGTCGAAGATCAATGTGTCACCGTCGTTATAACCCACAATGCGTTTCTCTATCGTGTAGTAACTGCTGCGGTTCATAACCTTGTTGGCAATCGTTTCTGTCTCGTCAGTGGTCTCGTTCTTCACCTTCACCTCTACATTCGGGTTGGCGTTGTCTCGCTGATAACAGGCTATGTCAAAGCTGACGGTCTTGAAGAGTTTTGTCTTGCCGTCGCTGTCGTCATACCATCGTGCCACAATGATGGGCTTCGTGTAGTCGCTCACGCTCTCACGCTGCTCTATCACCATGACTGCGGTATGCAGCGTGTTACCTTCCAGTCCTGATGCTACGTCATGCCCTTGTATGCGCAGAGGATATGCACCGTGGCCCATGCCTTGTGGGTCGATGGTCACGTTATGGGTGTAAGTATCCTTCACCAATACATTCTCTAATGTTTCCCACACGCCGTTGCGGTATATCTCTATCTTCGTCTGGATACCCTTGTCTGAGGCATTGTTTGGGAAACGATACATGGGGATGCTTACCTTCTGACCGCCAACCTGCAATGTGGTGCTCTTAGTATAGCTCAGTGTCTGGCTGCTCTCTACGGTCACATCAACGGCTATCATTTCCACGTTTCTCGTGGCTGTCTTGCCGGTGGCATCGGTGGCTACGGCTTGCAGCTCTACGCTGCCGGCACTGGCTGCAATGGTGCTTAGGTCAAACTCGAAGGTGTACGACTTCAACGAGGAACTACTTGCCTGATTGGGCTTGAATGAGGCTACAGTGGTCTTGGTCGTGCGATTGATAAACACCACACTCTGTATCTTGTTGTCCTGCGATGATCCATCGGATAGCTGGGTCACACTGCGGATGGCGGCTTTCAGTATGGCTGTGCCTCCTGCACGGACATAGAAGGGGTCGTTTTCAAAGTTGATGGCAAGTGTAGTTCCACCGCCACCTCCAGTACCGGTGCCCACACTGAACTGGGCTTCAGACAGGGTGTCGCCAGCCTTGTTTTTTTAGCTTCAGTGATACGCTGCCTTCTTCCTCTGTAGCCTCTATCTCCGTTGGCACAACCTTATACGCTCCTCCTGTAGAGAAAGCGTCTGTACCGCCAGCTTCCATCGTGTCGCTCGCCACAAGTTTACTGCCGCCGCCGAAGTCCTGCCAAAGCCCGGCCTCGTAGAAGTCTGCAATGGAGTCGCCCTGATACTGTTTGGTCTCTACCTTATTGGCTTCTGTCGTATAGCTTATCACCAAACCACGCTTCTGATAGTTCACACTTGTTGTCTCTTGATAGGTTTTCAGAGCTGCAAGTGCAGTGCCAAGGGTGTAGAAGCCTGTAGGTAGAGGTGCTATGATGTCAATGTCTATCATCGACTCTGAACCTTGCACCATCGAACCGAAGTCTTTCCAGTTCTCTGTGTCGTACCAGTTATTATCTTCCGTATTGGCTCCGGTATACTGGTAAGTCTTCCAAGTGCCTTTCTTCAATGCAAAGGTTATCATCAGGCCTACTGCAGCCTTGCCATTTTCCTTCGCTGCGTGAACAGCTGAATTGGCCGTATCGTCGGTATCACACAACACATAGTAGTGTCCTCCCTGCTCCACCGTCGGGTTGTAAATGCTTGCAGAGCTGCCGCTGCCGCCAATCCTCTGCATCTTCTTGTCAACGATACGGAACAACTCGTCTGCACAACAATAGATATGGTCTGCACGTCCTACGCTGTCGGTGTTATACATTTCTTCCGGATAACCGTATGTCTCTGTACTAACACCTCCGAACTCACGGAAGCACCACTCTCCTTCGTAGTCCAAACTTGGAGCATACCACAAACCACGACTCGGTGCCTTGCCGGTACCGTCCCACACTCCATCAAAGCGAAGAATGTTTATACCCTCAATGCGTATGTTCGCTGTCTGGAGTGTGCTATTTAGCTCGGCTCCCTCGTCACCGGGATATGCAGTGGCACTGGTATGGCCCAATGCCAAGTCCGAACCTATTGCAACAAGCGTGCTGCCTCCCCAACGATAAGTCTTGTTGGCTGTAACGTCTATGTAAATCTTGTTGCTGTGTGGCACACGGCCTTTCATATTGGCCTCACCGTAAAGATCACCGTCTATCCAGTTGTTGTAGTAAGTGATGGTCGGGCGCAAGTCACCTTCCGTTTCCGATGGCTGCGTGTATTTCAGCACAAAAGCACCAGCATCTCTGCTGAAAACAACGCTACAGTTCTCGTCCGTTGAGTACTTGTTTAACGACATCATCTGCGAAGTAATGTCATTGAAGCTGCCGTTGAACTCAAGCACATCGTCCACATAGCCGGGAAGATACTGCGAAGGTATCTGGTTCTGTTCGTCCAACGGCGCAAGTCCGTTGGGCTGTCCTTTGGTGTTCTTGAATGATGTGAGGTCTTTCTGCACACCGCTGATGCTACTCGCAAGTTCAGTCTTGTTGTCGCTTACAGTCTTCTTCAGTGTGTTGATGTCGCTCTGAGCTGTGCCCATCTTTGTGTTGAGGGTGTTGATGCTCTCGCCTTGCGTGGTCTGTGTAGAACGTAGGCTGCGCACGTCTTCCTTGTTCTGGTTAACATCCACCTTCACGGCTTCGAGGTCGGCTGTCATTCCCTCCACGGCTTCCATGTACTCGGTGCTATCAACCGTAGGATTACCCTTCAGCAGCGGATTACCGTTGCTGTCAACTTGCGCTACCCATGTACCACCGTCAGCTACATAGAGCTGGCCAAGATGATCTGACGCTGCACTGCCTTCTACGGTCACCAACGCCCACCAGCCTTCATGTGGATTAGGGTAAGCCTCGCGTAGCTGTGTCGCCGTTTTGAACAGGCCTTTGTTCGGGCCTTTTATGTTCTTGGCTTCAAGCCAGCCGTCAACGGTCAGATTGTGGCCGACCTTTGCCGAACCGCGTATGGTGGCCTTGCCGCCGATGTTAACGTCACGACCAACCGCAACGTCACCATCTATCTGTTTTGTTGGTATTGAACTCATTATTCAAAAATGCTTTTTGCCAAGGTGTTCATTGCGGCTGCTTGCTCGCTCGCACCATAGGCGGTTAATACTAATGCAGCCGTAGTATAGACCACGGCTGTGTAACAACGCTCGCTGATGTCTATGCCGTCCTCCTCGTCTATGCTCGGATAAGGAATGTATGAGGCACGTTTCACGTAGGCTTCCTCACTGTTGCAACTGTAGAACTCCAACACCTTGCCCTCGGCACGGTTCACTACGGCACACACCGGCTTCTGGACATTGCCACGAATACCCTTGTATCTTGACGATTGCAGGTCATACAATGGGTCGTCTGCTGATATGGCCATATAGCAGGTGCGTTCCCAGTCGCTCATGCGAAAGGCAACAAGACGCATGAAATCATCGGGCAGCAGAGTCCAACCGCTTCCGTTCTCCTCCCAGTAGATGGCATCGCCAAAAACGTGACCTTCTTCCAAGTAGTGAACGGGAGCGGACGACTCTACACGCCGAACGGCTTCCACTATCTTTGAGCGGATGATGTCATTCAACGATAAGGTGTCAATGTCCTCATCGCTGATGAGCTGCTCGCTTGTCTTGTTCTCGTCAATGGCAATGCGCACGTCACGCTCCACGACTTCGATTTTGTACACCATACCGTCGCTGTGATTACTCGGTTATAAAAATGATTTTAACGCCGTTTGCCTCACCAATGGCTACGATGTCAGCACGGTTCTTCATCGTACCACTCTTCACGCCAAAGGTCTTCGTGAGATAGTCCTTGGCTTCCTGATTGGTACTGAACTCAACTTCTGTAAGGCCATCTTCGTTGTCGCTCTCGCTAAGCTCGGCTGCATCTTCCTCTGTAGATGGAACCTCGTCTTCGATAGGTTCAATGTCAACTTCGGGAGCAGGTGTGTCCAGCATTGCAGACTCGACCTCATCAGCATCTACTGCATCGGTTTCCTCAGTCGGCTCGTCCGCTATGTCTTGGGGTTCTTCAACCTTGGCAGCTGTTGCCGCCACTGGCTTTGCCTCTGCCGGGGATGGTGCTTGCTGCGTGCTTGGTTTGACAGGATTACGCTCAATGCGTACCTCCTCGTCAAGTTCAATGGTGTCCACCACCGTAATGCGTCCGCGCTTAAACTCACTACTGTTTTCAATAGCGTGCTGCACAAGGAAGTCGCTTGTCGTGTACTTCGCAGGGTTTTGTCCGATGGCGGTCATTGAGCCGTCCGTGAACAATACTTTGAGCGTAGCTCTGCCTATCTTGATGATAGATTGATATTCCATCATGCCGTGCACTCCGTAGGTTATTCTCTTCTTTTTCATTGTCATTGAATGATGATAATAATAAAGGCGGACGGCATTGCTACCTATCCGCCTCTATTTGGTTGATGATTGGTTTAATTAAAACTTCTGATTACTCGGTTGCCATAACCTCACCTGCATACTCAATCCATGCCTCGCTCTTATACTGCCACATCTGACCGCTAACGGCCTCGGCATTGATGCCCGGACAATCCTGCAACAGGTAGTACACGCCTCCCTCAACTGGAGATGTAGGTGCCTCCGCGCTGTCCCACAGATGGATCTGCACAGCTGTGCTGTTCTCGCTGTCACCCTCACCGTTAATCCAGATATGGCACGAGCCTTTGAGTGCAAGTGCATCCCACACAAGGATTGCCTCGCGTGTTGCCTCCTCGCCCTCAACACGGTCTTTCGACGAGTGCTCTGCCGAATACTGGTAGTGCACAAGACGGTCAGGCGCAACGATAAATGCAGAATTGCTCCACTTCAAACGGTCAAGGGTTGGATCGTGCTTGAACTCGATGTCACCAAACACGGTGTGGAAATTGGTCACTACCCAGCCTACAGGGTTGGTCTTGGTAGTAATTTGAATTTCAGGGTGCTTCGAGTAGTCGATGCACTGGATATTCTCCAAGAAGTTCTTGCCAGCAAGGGCAATAACACTCTTGGGTACGTCCTCGCCTGTAAAGACCATCTTCGCCAAAGCAATGATTTCCTCAATTGTCCACTTGCCAGTGTGATTGAGTTCCTTCTTCACTTGGTAGCGCACACCTTCGGTGAAGTAGATGGTCTGTGCACCGACCTCGGGGGTCTGAACAGTCATCTTGCCTTTACGACCTGCATAGAGAGTACGGTTGCCGCGCACCTTGAAGTTGGTAATGGCGGCTTCTGCAATCACGGCCTTGCCGAACGGAATCTTCTTCTTCTGTGCTTCGTAGTAGTCAGATACAATCTGGTTCATGCCGCGCTTCTGAAGATAAACCGTCTGTGCTTGTGGCACGATGAGGTCGGGGTCAACTTTCTTCTGTGTCTCGTAGAGAGCATTGGAAAGAATGATGAGTGTTGAACCGGCTGGAATTTCCGGAGTGGTACAGCTCTCATCGGTCGTGTTTGCCTTCGGACCGTTTACGGCTCTCACAATCGGGTTGTTCGTGGTTGGGTCTTGTCCGGTCACAAACAACATGAGGTCTTTGCCCGGAGTCTTTGTCTTGCCATCTGCGGCATATCCGTCCACACCTTTTACAAGCAGGGTGCCGTAAGGTCTTGGGATTTCCGCATCGTTGGCGAGCAACGGAAGCACGAACTGCTTGGCTGTTCCTGCCGTTACCTTAGTTGTCGAGGTCACACTGGAACGTGGCTCGTCAATCATGTAGTGTTCCACTTCGGGTGAGTTCACCTTTACCTTACGCGCATTCAGCATGAGCTGCATAAGCGGTGTGTCGTCACTCTTGAACTTGTAGAGTTCTTGGTCGAGGTCACTCTGAATGAGGTTGCCCGGACCGACTCCGCCAGACGCTCCTGCCACTCCGCTGACGGTAGTGGGTGCTCCCGGCACTTGAGTCTGCACACCGGCTGTTCCGGGTGCAGGGGTGGTGGTTGTAGTGCCACCTACTGGTACGTTTTCTCCGTCCATGTCTTAAAATTTTAATTTGTGAATAATGTTATTTGCTATCGGTCTGTGCGAGGTTGCCGGGGGCTATACCGCCTGTCGCGCTCGCGAGATTGCTTACTGATGCCATTGCGCCCGGCACTTGGGTTCTCAACCCTGCACTCCCAGTCGTTGGCTTTACTTTCTTGCCCTCTGGAGGAAACTTTACGACTTCTCTTTTCATGGCTACATGGCTTCGTTGGCAATGTCAAAGATGCTTTGTGATTTCTGTTTGCCGGGCGCACCGCCATTCTTGCCGTTCAGTGGTGCAGTGCCGTCGCCTTTGTCTCGCTTGCGCAAGCCTTCCACAATCTTGTCATTGCGTCCGGCAACACGTCCCTCTTCACTTGCTGAGGCTACATCACTGTCATGGTTGATGGCATTCACGAACATTGCAAGAGTCTCTTTCGAGAACTTGCCCATAACACCGTCACGAACCACGGTCAAAACGGCATCAACTACAGCGTCAATCTGTTCGTCGCTCATGCCACGCTCTTCTTGGAACTGACGAAGGGTTTCAAGACTTGCGTCCATGTTCTTCTCATATTCCTCGTCAAGCTGTCTTGACTTGGCTACACGCTCCACATAGTCCTTGTTGGCCTCGGCTATCTTCTCCTGCATGTCGGGGTCGTCAAGGACATCTTTGATTTCAACACCAAAGCTCTTGACAAGACCTAACACCGGGTCGTTGCCATTGTGCATGTCAGCAAGAAACTGTGCACTCCTTGGGTCAGCGGCAAACATGTCGGACATGGCCTTTTCCCTGTCTTTGTAGCCGCTAAGATCCTGCTCGTATTGGTCGTAATCGTCGTAAATCTGACCGTAAATCTCCTCATCATCCTCGAACTTCTTGTCGGGATATTTCTTTCGCAGCCGTTCCAACTGTTGGTCGCGTCTGCTCTTAACTCCGTTGTTATCAGCCATTATCTTTAAAATCTTTAGGATGTGTCATATTCATTTGCAAAAATACCTATATAAGATGTGGACTGACTTTTAACTTTTGTGACCTCGTTTCTGTAACTTTGAGGAAACAATCGGGCACTTTTATGAAATACTTTGGCAGCATTCTTGAATTTACACGCGAACGTAATAACGACCTCATGAGGGCATATCGGGAGAAACTCGCAGAGGCATCCATCATCGTGATGCCGGTCATCTTCGAACTTGTCGCTCAGTCTCCGGCTTCTCGCTTTTGGGTGAGCGAGGAGAGGGCTGCTATTGTCATTTCAGCAATGGCAGCTGGAAAACCGATGCCAAGGATGAGGAGCAACAAGCGTGAAATGTTTGAGGAGATTTACCGAAGGTTCGTTATACTACGTGAGAAACAGCCCGACAAATCGGTGTACGAACTTGTGACGAAAATAGTAAATCAACCTGCACCGAAATTCTATCTCACGCCTCGTACAGTGGGCGAATTTATTTACCGTATAAAGAATGGATGGTATGACAACCAATATGATAGATACAGAGATTGCACGCTTACTCGCTGAAAACGACCGGCGAAATGAGGTGATGTTCGCTCACTTCGACCCGGTCACGGGTGAAGGGTCCATAGGGGAACGTGTGCGAGTGTGTATCTCTGACTTTGCCATACCCGTCCAATGGCTCCCTGTAGAGATGATGAAAATACAAATGGTGAAGAAACTTGTCAAGGCTGGGTCTATCGACAAGTTTCTTTCGTCTGTTCTCCATGTTGAGCCAAACGATGATGATTACATCAAGGTCTCGCGTAAGTTCATACGACTACGCTTCAAACACGACTTCCCTTTCTGGGCGGCTACGCTCGTCTATATCCACAACAAGAAGGCTGGTAAGGACGTGTTGTTCCGGCTTTACTATCCGCAGCGTATTTTGGTGTCTCGTTTTGAGGCGAAGAGAAAAGCTCGTCTCCCTATACGACTAATATTGTTGAAGGCTCGACAGTGGGGTGGTTCTACTACAACACAGCTCTACATGGCATGGCTTCAGTTCAACCATCGAAAGGGACTGAATTCACTTATCATTGCACATCAAGGGGCGGCTTCTGACGAAATCAAGGATATGTTCGACCTCATGATTGGCAGATACCCGGTAGAGTTCCTGCACAAACTGGGTGAGGCATATTCCGAGAACGAGCCGAAGTTGGTTGGTGTAGGTAAGTCTGGCTCCACTCATCGCGTACCACAACGCAATTGCAAGATTAAGGTTGGCACTGCTGAGCGTCCTAATGGATGCCGTGGCGGTGCCTATTCTCTTGTGCATTTGTCAGAGGTCGGCTTGTGGCAAAAGACAGAAGGTAAGTCACCGCAGGACATCGTGCGTTCGGCATGTTCCGGTATTCTTTTGGAACCATTCACGATGATCGTAATGGAGAGTACACCGAATGGAACAGGAAACTTCTTCCACACAGAATATACAGCTGCTGCAGATCCTACAATCAAATCACAATATGAAGCTCTATTTATATCGTGGTTTCAGATTGAGCAGTATTCCAAGCAGTTTGCTTCGGCTGATGAAATGCGTGAATTTGCACAATGGCTGTACGAAAATAGAGAGAATGCCTATGTGCCGTCAAATCGTGAGGAGTCCGGACGCTACCTTTGGTCGTTATGGGAGAAAGGGGCTACACTGGAGGCTATCAACTGGTACATAGAGGAGCGTGCAGGTAAGGACGACTTTGCTGTAATGGCTTCCGAGTTCCCTTCTGATGATGTGGAGGCTTTCGTTCATTCTGGTTCTATGGTGTTCGACAAATACCGTGTCAAGAAGTTCGAGCGGTTCTGCAAGCAGCCTCAGTATATCGGTGAGGTATATGCTGATGGAGACGAAGGAGAGGATGCACTTTCCAATCTCCGTTTCCGTGCAGACAGGCAAGGATTGCTTTCTATATGGGCAATGCCGGAAACATTCGAAGGCTACGAAGTTATCAACCGTTATCTTACCGTTGTCGATGTGGGTGGACGTTCCAATAAAGCTGACTGGTCTGTTATCGTGGTATTCGACAGGCTTAGTATGATTGATGGTAGCGAGCCGCCGTCTGTGGTGGCTCAGTGGTACGGACATTGCGACATAGACCAACTCGCTTGGCGTGCAGCACAGATAGCGGCGTTCTACGACAATTCTCTTCTGGTCATTGAGTCTAACACGTTGGAGACTCACGACAAGGAGCGTCAGGTGGAAGGTGGCGACCAGTCACAATATATACTCAATCAGATTTCAGACATCTACCCGAACTTGTATGCACGCAAGCAGTCGGAGGATGAAATAAGGGAGGGCGCACCGCGTAAATATGGCTTCCATACCAATGTGTCAACAAAGCCGATGATTATCTCTACCCTCATCAAGGTGGTACGCGACCGACTCTATATCGAGCGCGACAAACGCTGTCTGGATGAATACAACACCTATGAGCGAAAACAGAACGGCGCGTATGGTGCTATTACAGGCAAACATGACGACTTGCTTATGACACGTGCAATAGGTCTGCATATCTGCTTCCGGGAAATGGATATGCCTGAATGGGTTCCTATTGTTAACCGTACACTTAGAAAAGACAGAAGCCCCGTTTCCGAGGCTTCCATCTGATAGTTTTATTAAGACGCTTGTAACATCTGCTGTGCCTGTTGCATGGCAGATGCGTTTGCGTTTTGCTGAACCTGCTGCGCAAGTTCCGGAGAAATGCCGTCCGGCACCTTGCCTTGTTCCAGCTGTTCCCTTTGTGACTTGATGCTCTGCAGCAACTCGTCGGCAAATGGAAAGTCGCCGTGTTCCAACAGCTGCTCCACGCTGATGGCGTTCTTTTCCCACAACTGCATAAGCATGTCGTTGGTTAGAGCGCGGTATGCTGGGGTTGCTGTGCTCTCCACAATCGAAAGGTCAAACTCTACGTCGCGTATCTTCTTCGGGTCGTACTCCACAATGGTAGAGTTCTTTCCTGCAATGTTGAATACACGTGGCGTGTCGTAAAACTGCTGAATGTTCTTCACGTCCTTATACGCTCCTTCTTTTACGAAAGAAGAGAACGTGTCGAGCAAGTCAAGCAGAGACGTTGAGGCGTTCTGTGCCTGTTGATTGTACAGACTGGCCGACATACCCGAATAACCGGGCTTGCCTTGCAAAGCGCCGTTAACGCCGGATATGTCTTCGAAGAACTTCAACTGCATGCTCAGCAACTCTGAGATACCTATCTGTGTGCAGTTGTTGGCTATCTGCTGAGGCAATGGCGTTCCGGCCTTCGGTGTCCTGATCATGATGATGCCGTCGACGCGTGCCCATTCGTCGGCAACGTCGTCCATTGACATTCCCTTAGGTAAGCAGTCTTCCGGGAACAACAGCACACCTTTTGCCGAAGCTCGCATAATCCAGTCGTACATCGTAATCAAACGGTTTGTGTATCGCTGCTGGTCGATTACATTGCTGACAAAGCTATGTATCTCACCGTCGATGAACGGATATGCTTTGAACACATACGGATGGCTCTTGTGCTCGTATGGGGTTTCGCCTTCTTCCAGAATGTCACCAAACGGAGTGAGCATGTAATAATACCAGTAGCTATCCATAAACCACTCCCAACGGATAAGCGGCACATCGCTCTCGTCCATACCAAGCTCACGGGCCTCTTGTAAACGCTTGTTGTTTTCGTCTGTTACAAGGGCTTGGAAATCCTCAATGTCTATCTTGAACACATCGCCATTGTTTACGTCATGGCAGCGGACACGTGGTTTGCTTTCTTTCCTCCACACTTCTATTACACGACACATCGAGGTGTCGTATGGCACAAGGAAGTCATAATAACCTTGTAGAGGATAGCCGAAGTTGTCAAAAGTAGCACTGAGATATGATTTGTCTTTGGCAAACTTGTATATCTCGGCCAGACGGTTGTAATCGTTTCCGTCCTTGGCAAAGCGTCCGCACAGTTCCTCAAACGATATGTCATGCACCTCGCCCACACAACTGCAATCCCAACCACGGAAATCCCTCATGTTGTTATCGATGAAGAAGTTGTTGGGCTGTACATAGTCAGTCCAACAGTCCAGCTTGTTTTCCCGCCAGCCATACCACTTACGCTGCACGACAAAGCCCGATATAAGGAACTCCTCCATACATCGTGCGTTTATCTCTGTCATGCGGTTCAGCTGCATGTTGCATTGCAACACGGTACTCATCGTCTCGCCATATCGCTGCTCGTCGCGGTCTCGTGCCGTACAAGTGGGTTCCTTGGCTTGACTGCGGTATATACCAAGTACAGCTTGTACCATACGACGAATGAGGTTGTTCTTCAAGGGTACATTACCTTGCTTCTTGATGAGTTCCTCTTCGCGTATTTTTCGACCATTCACACAAACGTAGTCATCCCACTGCCGTCCGTAGGTGTAGTTTTTGTTACGTTCACGGTCTCTGCGAAACGTATCCATAGCAAGCCAATACTGCTGGGCTTGCCACAATACCTCAAATGCACGGTTACCGCCCAACGTGTGCTTGGCTGTAGCTACGCTGTCCATTCCTTCATGAGGCATGACAGCACTCGCCTTATGTAATTTTCTTCTTGCCATATTTTTATAATTTGGGACGTGCAAAGGCAGTGCAAACCGAGAGCAATGAAAGCTCGCTTTCAATTGCCGAGGTGCAGCCTGCCTTCGCGAATGCAAAGGTAATTCCTTGCACCGTCCTTTGTTGTTTAACTATTGTTGCTTCAATCTGCCGATGTCTTCAAGCATCTTCGCACGTGTACTGAACATCGTGCTGACAATCGAGTCTCGTTCCTCTGCGCTCTTGCAGCGTAGATACTTCGACGTGAGTTTATTTATGTCATGCTTGTATCGCTTCAAGCGCATGTGCTGGCGCATGTCGTTCGACTGGCGTAGCTGCTTCATTCCCTCGCGGTAGGCTGCACGGTCCGTCTTCTTTATCTTCGACAATGCGGTCTCTTGCTTGGCAACAGCATCGTAATCACTGAGCAACTGTTTTGTTTCCTCAGTCTCCATTCTGCTGTTCAACTTCTCCTTGGCTTTCGTAAGCACTCGGTTCTGCTGGGCAGTCATTACGGAGTCGCGAGCTTCATCAGTGTACGCCCATCCGGTCAACGGTGCGCCTCTGTGCATCTTATATCGGGCATATCGCTCGGCTATCTCTGCCGGGGTCATGCCTTGCGCCTCTGCTGCCGTTGCGTTAAGCTCGTCAAAGTAAATCTTGTCGATCTGACTTTGTGGGCAGTTGATGATGCGCGTGATAAGCAGGGCACACTCGCGAGAGGTGTTTGCGTCGTCACCACAGTAGTCCATGATGGCAACCACTGCATCTGTCAGCGATTGAGGATTGACACCTATACCAGACTGAACCATCAAGTTGGTCACGTCGTTCATGGCGGCAACCTTGTCTTTGTTCCATTTGTTTACAATGTTCTGCAAGTCTGAACTAAGAGGCATATCCTTCGATGCGGTAAACGGATTTAATCCCTTGTCGTGTATCAAGTCATTACCTATTGCGCTCATCACATCTCCACCTGTCAGTCCCTCAATGCTGCCAAAGAATGAATGTTTGAAAGCATCGTCCCACATGTCGCTCTTCTCGTCCTTGTCGTCACCTAAGAGGAGATAGGGCAGATATGCTCCCAAGTTCCAAGCAAGCTGCAACAGATAGCCGAACACACCAACAGTCACCATATCGTGCAATAATGCTCTGCGATACTCGCTCTTGGCATTGCGGTCTGCCTTATCGGGGTCTATGCCGTCCCTGCGCATTTGCTTGGCCATAAAATCCTCGCTTAATCCCTTGTACCCCGGTTCAAACCTGTGCTTGAGATTGCGCAGAGCATTGTACAACATTCGAGTATATGCCATGGGCGAGTTGCGGAACACAGAGAACATCACTGTTTCCCATGAGCGGTCCACCTGCATGGTGGAGAGAAATGCGCTCTCGCTCGACTGCTGCGTTTGGTTGAACAGAATAGTAGCGTCTTGCTTGGCTCGCTTCTCTGCCGTCTCTTCATCATAGCCGTAACGAAGATATTTCTTCTTCTTGGTCTGATACATAGAGCGTGCACCTATGGCAACTGTCAGTGCATCGACAAAGGCATTAGGAGACATACCGATACGTGAGGCTATTTCAACAGCGCGGTTCTGCCACATCTTCCAGTCCATTTCACTCTTCATCAGTCTTGGGTCTCCTGCCATGCGGCTCTTCCAACGCTTCTCGAAGAGTGGAAGGTTTTCCATTGACCACTTCCAAGCTCCTATTGGATCGGCAATGTTTCCTGCAAGATATACAGGGCTGCTGTCAGAAAGATAAGCTGGCATAGAGAGGAACTGCTTCAATGCAGTGAACACTCTGAAACTAACCTTGGCTGCTGTTACACCCTTCGCTATGTTCACGGCCGCTTTGTCAAGTTGGGCGATTGGTGGGCGATAGGCTCCTGCGGCCATACTACACACATTGCGGAAATTCTTCCACAGAGTCTTGCCACCACCATAAACACTCGTCATGTTCATAACTTGATTGCGGAAACGCTTGTATGACAGCAAGGTGTTCAAGTCGCGGTTGAACTCTGCAAAGGATGCCCAACGTTCCATCTGCTGAATGTGGTCGAGTATAACGCTGAATGCGTCTGCACCCATCACGTCAAGGGCAAGATTGTTGCGTCTGCGCTTGATGATGCTACCGGTTGAGGTCGCTGGCAATGCGGTGTCGGTTGTATCGTCGGCTACGTCCACTTCTTCAATTCTCGCATTGGCAAGTATCTTCAAAGGGAAGTAGTTCTCAATCGCTGCCATTGAAGCACCGAACATGCGCTTATGCACCTCGTTGTACTCGTTGCGTTTTTCCACAAGGAACTCGTCCTGCATCCAGTCGGCAAGTTCCAAGAAACGAGGATCAACAAATTCTTTTATGTTCTCCACATCTTCCTCGGTGATACCCATACGGCGCAACTTCATGCGGCCGTCTGCCATCTTGTCAACCATGTAGATATACAGAAGGTTGCCTTGTGTCAGTTCGTGTGCCTTCTGCTCGCCACCGTCCCAGAAGGTAACAGTTGCTTTGGGCAGGTTGCGCTCCAAAGAGAACAGGTCGCCCCATTTCATCTTCTTGTCGAATACTTCGCTAACCTTCTCGTCGAGCGTCTTCAAGGCGTTTTGATAACCGGTGTACTCCTTTTCGGTAGCCTCAACCCATCCACGCATATAGCGGTTCCACAAGTAGCCCTCACCGTTCACGCTTTTCTTACCGAACATTCTCAGCATCTGGTCGAACGTGCCTAAAGGTGCAAGAACAAAGCGCACTATACTGTTATTGGCTATCTTCTGTGCCTTGCTTTCCTTGTGATGCTCGTCGTTAGGTCTGCCGGTCATATCGGAGTTGGCATTGTGATGGATGGTCTCAACGCGCTGCTTCTCTGCCTCACGCCATGCCTTGGCTCGCTCAACACTGCCACCAAGAACACCGCCTACTTGCTCCACTATACTGCGGTAGGCTTCGGCTCGCTCTATCTTATTCTGACGGATGGCATCGTTGGTTGACTCCACGTATTCACGGTAAGCATCGGCTTCCATCGTTCCTGCATCCAAGTCGGCCTTGGCTTCCTTAATGCTTTCACGAAGAGCCTTTTCCTCAGCCTTGCTTTCGGTAATGTCCTCTACAAACTGATGGGCAAGCAACAAACCGCTGTATTCGATGGCTGCTTCCTCGGCTACGGCATTGTCGTCACTACTCATACGATTGGTGCAGTCTGCAATACGCTCCTCTATGTTCTCCTTTGGTAAGGAAGTGGCTTTCCTAACCACCTGCGCTATACGCTGGCCTTCCGGGTCAAGCTGTCCTTGCACCTCAATACCTCGCGCGTCAACGCGGCTTCCACGGATGGAAAGGAGTTTGCCCAGCTGGTTAGCTCCCATGCGTAGCTGGTTGTCAACCATGATGTCCATAACCTTCTGAACGTAATCACTTACGTCCTGCTTGCCATGTACATTGTTCACGGCTGAGAGGATGCGCTTTGTCTCATACTTACTCAGATCATCGAGCAATCCGTTTTCAAGCAACACCTTGGCAAGGTCTGTTATGCTCTTGACAGTTGATAGGTCATACTCTCTCTGACGTGCCATTGCCTGACGTAACTTGTTAAGATTGCCACCGATGGCTCTCATTGCATCCTGCTTGGCTTGCCAGTTGTCGGCGTTGGCTTGGCTTGCCTCAACCTTCATCTTAGTGATGGTTTCTTCAAGTCCCATGTCACCGTCGCGGAACATAATGCCCTCATCTGCAACATTTTCGTCAGAAACTTTGGGATTTACAAAATCTTTGACTACCTTTGTCGCAGTATCAAGGACTTGCTTGTCTATTTCCTGCTGAACCGGTTGTGACGCTGAGGAGAGATAAGCGAGTCCTTTTTCTTTATCTACCCACTTCAATGTCTTGTTATTTGCAATCGGCTCTACAATATTTTTGAACTCCCTGCCGTGGAACGAACGCATATCATTCACTTCGAGATATTCCGCACCCTGCTGTATCTGTCTCTTCAATTCAATAGCCACACACACATTTTTGCCATTGCGGTCTCTCATGTCTGTAAGCACACCAATTGTGTCCTCGCTACGTTGGAACACGAATATAGGCGAAGACAAGTGTTGCGGCATATTCATTATGGCAGATACATCTACTTCATGCTTCTTCTCTGAACCTTTCTTTATTACACGCTGACGCATAACAATAGGCAAGTTTGGGAGGAATGTACGCATTACTCCTTGTGGTCTGCCAAGATGCAGCATCTCATTCTTATCCATTTCGCCATTCTGATAGCGTGTAAGTTCATTGTTGAAACGCTCGTTAGCAGTCTGTTGTTCACGCTTACCATCACTGAACTTAGTATCACCGAAACCTGTCTTCCTGCGCATAACCTCAGTATCAGCAGCATCGAACACGGTAGGCTTACCACCATTCTTCTTACGCTTGTATGCCTCATGCAGAACAAACGCCCAGTCCTTATCACCCCACTTTCTCTTGCCGGGGATTTTCAATCCGTCCAACAATTTTTGTAGAGCCTTTTGGAGCATGGCTTTCAGTTTGCCCCAGAACGTAAGTTCTTCGGCACTCATCTTCTCGAAGCCTTTCTCACCGATACGTCCGGCAAGATCGGCTCCATAGTCCTCTGTTGCATCACGCTTGAACTGCTCACGCTTCTTTCCGGCTTCGGCATGTGCTGCTGCCATATCTGCATAGTATGAAGCGTTGGCATCCTCACCATTGGCTACATGCTCCTTGCGTTTCTTCTCACGTATGCGGTCCACCTCGGCATCGTACATCTTCTGCGCCATGCGGTCAATGGTGCCGCGTATCTCGTCCTTAGACACACGATAGAGTTCATCAAGGGCATTGTTCAGCTTAGCCTCATCAGGGAACAGCACGCGCAAACCATCGTGACCCACAACCTCATGCACAAACGTATTCTCAATGTCTGCCATGTTAGCATTGTTGGGAACAACAATAGTCACCTCGCCGGTTATAGGATTGAAGCTACCCTTCATTCTGCGCTGGCGCACGGAAGGTAATGCAGCCACTTCTTCTTCTGTACGGATGATGCGCACTGGAGTATGCAGACGTTCGGACAACTCGGTCACTCTCTCGCTCATTGCACTTTCCATTGCTTCCTTCGGTTCGCCTACCCACTTGCCAGCCATCTTAGCATTGATACGTGCTATGTCTTCGTTGCTGACGAATGGAGTGTGTCCCTCGCGTCCGGGGATAACATCGCGGCTCTCCCAATTCTGCTTGTCGAGTGCAAGACTCTCCTCCGGTGTCAACTCCTTGCCGTCAAGTTCAAAGCGGTACCCCATCTTCTCCAACTCTCTGCGCACTTGTGGTACAAAGCGGTTGTAGTCACGGTGGGTCTTCAGCTCCTCACGCTTTCCTGGATGCTTCTTCCAGTACTCGTCAATGAGCTTAGCTTCCTCCTCACGGGTGAGCACCTTGTCTATCTTGCTCCAGCGTGAAAGATACAGCGTGCGGCCATTGTTCCACTGATGGGCACCGGTAGGCAACAGAGCATAGTCTGCGTGGAACGGCTCGTCTATCTCCGATTTCGGGATGAGGCTGCGTACCACAACAAGGTTAGGTCTCTTGTATGCCTCGCCAAACTGCGTATTCAAAGGTGTTTCGATGGCATGGTCGTATGGGTCGTATGCTGCCCACAAGCCCTTGTCTTCGGGGTTCTTCTTCAGGAAATACTGCAACTGTGCCTCCTTGGTCTTAGGCTTCACGAATTTCAAACCGTCATTGATCTGCAACTCTGTACTCTTTTTGCCGTCAACCATGATGTAGCCATTCTTGTTGAGTTCGTCCAACTTGCGCTGCTGCTCCTCGGTGAGTTCCACCTTTGGAGGTGCAGAATAGTTCCAACGTCTGCCTTCCAATGTTCTGCGCTCGCCTGTCTCGGCATCGGTAAATGCCATAGGCGAACCCAGTGCATCATCCTCAAAGGCTTGCACATTACGGTAAACAGGAACCAACTCACTCTCTGGCAAAGACTCCAGCTCCATTGCCTTCGGATCATCCTCATCAAGCAGACGGAACTTCGTCTTGTCTTCTTCCGATTGTCCAAGCTTGTTGTACTCGGCATCGAGTTCTTTCTGCTTGGCAATGGCTTCATCGAGTTCTTTCTGCTTGGGGAATGGCGCATCACCCTTAGGCATGGTCTTCAACATTTCGCTGTTGGTGTCATACTCGCGATGGTACACCTCATTGTTATGGATGATCTGCTCCAATAGACTGCGGAATACGAGGCCTGCCTGTGTCGGGTCTTGGGGCATTCGCTTTGTGTAACGGATGCTCCATGCGTTGTTTCCTCCAAGCTGTACCTCGTAGTGTGAAGATAGCAAATCATCGCCTGTTACAAACACGACATCGGCACGCTGACCGAAGCCTGCAAGCACCACTTTCTTGTTGTTCTTCAGTTGTTCGAGGATATACTGGCCAGCTTCCTTTGGTTTGTCAAAATCCTGTCCATAATAAGAACCTTCTACGCACACCTTGACCTTTGAGGGATATGTGCCTTTTTCGTCTGGCTTGAAGCCCTCTCTTTGCAGGTCATGCACATCACTGTCGCTTAACGAGATAAGGCGTTTCAGGTTATCAACCTTCTTCGTCACCGTCTCGTAGTTCTGTCTCTTGCGCTGTTGGTCACGCAAGAAGCCGTTGTAAAGTGACTTCAACTTCTTCACCAGCTTGTCTTGCTTTGACTTCTCAAATATAATTGGATTGCCAGAAAGCAAAGCAACCATCTGTGCAGGGTCTATATTGCCGTTTTCGTCAGCATCGCCCTCATCAAAGCTGCGCTCGCCAGATATGGTTCCCATCTTGAACTGTGTGAACATCTTGCCCTTCGCGTCAAGCAATTGATACTTGTATAAGTCAAGACTTCCCTCAGTAGCATAGTAGTGTACACGAACCTTATTATTGAGGAAATCGTGAGCCACAACATTGCCCTGTCTGCTACCTCGGCCAATGCACTGCTCCAAGTCGGCAGGTTGCCAAGGCACAGTGAGCATGTGCAGGTCTGTAATGCGTGTCTGTACGTTCACGCCAGTACCCATATTCTGCGTACCGCCAATGAGGATACGCACCTTGCCGTCACGCACCTTTTGGAACAAAGCCTCCTTATCGGTATCTTTCTTTACCTGCTGTATGTAGGCTATCTCCTCACGCGGTATGCCGTAGTCCTTGGTCAGTCGGTCTATGATGTCGTGGTAGGCATCGTATTCATTTTTATCCTTGCTTGGCACACCGAGTTCACAGAATACAAGCTGCACGCCTTTTTGCTCCTTCATTTCGTCATACGACTTCTTGATGTTGTCACAGCAATAGGAAATCTTACCGACACTATCATCCATTTCCGGGAACACAAGACGCGGACTGACTGCCGCTTTTGCCGATATGCCCGATGCCACAAGTCCCCATGGGAATTTTTTCGGGTCTTTCGGGTGAATACCGAAATAGCTACCGTCCTTGGTCTGAAGCATATTCACAACCTCGCGGTTTATCTCAGCCACTGCATCTGACTGCGGAACAATCACAGTCTTTCCGTCCACCTTTGGCTTGGGCAGTTGCAGGTTGTAGTCGTTGCGCACATCAGCAATCTCCGCATAGAGCTGCGACAATTCGGGCACGTTGTCGAAATAGCGGAAACGGTCTTTCATCTTGAACTCATTGGAAACGCCAGCCTCCAATTCTGACGTGTGTACGGCAAATGTGCTTGCCCATGCGTCAAAAGTCGGCATACCCAACTGCTCCAGTTTGTGCGGACGCAGATAGTTGAGCAGGTTGTATATCTCGACAAGCGAGTTTGTGATGGTCGTTCCCGAAAGGAACACCGTACCCTTGTCGCCTTGGTGCATCTTCTGCAAATGGCGGATGCCTGTCAGCAGGGCCACTGCCTTGTCTGAACCTGACGCTTCTCCAAGTCCTGCCACGTTCTGGTAGCTGGTGACATAAGGCAAAGACTTGAACCTGTGGCATTCGTCCACAAACAGATAGTCTATGCCCATGTTCTCAAAGCAAAACTCGCGGTCGGTGCTGCGGTCAAGCCTTTTCTCCAACTTGGCGTGCAGGTTCTGTCTGCGCTTTTCAAGCGATTTTATCTGTCGCTTGGTGAGCTGGCTCTTGTCTCCTGTGCCATAAAGGTATTCAATCATGGCATCGAGCTGTGCCAGCTGCTCATTCACTACATCGCCTTCTGCCTCCTCGGAGTGCGGTATCTTGCAATACTGCTCATGACTCACGATGATACAGTCATAATCATTGAGCGAGATATTGGCGAAGAATTTCTTGCGGTTCTCGGTACTGAAGTCCTTTTCTGATGGTGCAAGCACACGTGCGGTAGGATATGCCTCCTTGAACTCGCGTGCTATCTGTGGCACAGTTGACTTCAATGCCACAATCATAGGCTTCTTGGCTATGCCCATTCTGCGCATTTCCATAATGGCCGACTGCATGACAAGGGTCTTTCCTGCACCAACTATATGATCAACAATACCGCCTCGGTTGTTGATGAGCATCCATACGGCATCTTTCTGATGCGGACGGAGTTCCTTGCCCATCAATCCGGGCACGTTGAGGTGTGAACCATCCCACTTGCGGAGCACAATGCGGTTGAAGCGGTCATTATAGGCTCTCTCCATCGTCTGTACTCGGGCATCATCACCGGGCAACCATTGCTCAAAATGCTCTCTGAGGTCTGCCACCTTGCTGTTGGCAAGTTCGGTAGCCTCTTGGTCAATCCATGTGTTGCCGTCCTTGTCCTTACGCACAATACGGAAGTCCTTGTCTTCAAGGGCTGCTTGGAATATCTCCTTGACACTCTTGTCGGCAGTCTTCCAATCATCTGCCTGTCCTCCGAGTTCCTTTGCTTCGATATTGATTTCAAAGGTGTCTGTTTCCGGGACATACACTACGCCACTCTTGATGATTTCCCTACGCTCACCATCAACCCACTCATAGTTGCGTGAAGACGATGCGTGCAATCCAAGGGTCTCTTTCACAAAATCGTTGAGTACTTCTTGCGGTATCCATCGCGCACCAAGGTGTATTGTGATGTCGTCGAATGGTATAGTGGCTGGCTGCACCTGTTCCAACTCCTTGACATTGCGTTCAAAGGTCGGGTCTGTTGCAGCTGCGGTCTTTGCCTCCTCCAATTTGGCTACTACATCGCCACTGAGGTATTCATCGCGTGTTACATAACGGTCTGTGGCATTAGGCTCCTTGAAAACAAGGTCGCCACACTGCTCAAACCAGTCTGCGCCCAACGCCTTTTCGATATACTCGCCACGGATTTCACCATATTCCGCCAATGAGGTGGTTATGGCTTCCTGCGGTGTCTTGGCATCTTCAAGTTTGAGGGCTGGCTTGATGGTGTTCTTGGTGAAGATGTCGGACAATCCTTGGAACTTGCCGCCTTTCCATACTTCAAGTGCTTGCAGTGTATAGCCGTCAATGTCATTGAGGACAACAGCGTTGTCAGTGTCCTGCAACTTGCCGTATTTGCTGACGAACTCATCGTAGGCTCGTTTAAGCTTGGCACGTAGCATGTTGAGCTTCGTGTCCGAAAGTCCATCAATCTGCCCTGCAATGAGTTCTTTCATGGCGGTACGTACCTCTCCCATGGCAATGATACGCTTCTTCTGCTTAGCCAGCTGTGGCTGCTCCTCAAACACCCTTGTCACCTCGCCATACTCATTCTTTGTAGCGGTCAGCACACCGACCTTGCCGTCTTGAATGACAAGGTTGCCAGTACTTACCCAGTTACCATCACCCTTGTACTCCTCACGAACGGCTTGTTTAACCTCGCGTGATGTGCGTGTGGTGTCAAAGAGCATTCCCTTGCGGTCACCAACAATACGCTCTACTGCTTTCTCAACTTCCTTGGCTATCTGATCGGTGGTCAGTTCGCTATGTAAGCCGAAACTCTTATCATTGTATTGATTACCTGCCACTACGTCGCCAATCATGTTCTTGCGGTTGCTCGCATAGTAGGCATTGTGCGACACCTTTTGCTTCTCACCATTGCGCTTGTTGGGTGCAGTGGTCTCAGCGGAAGACAAAAATGCTTGCTCACGTGCCGCATAGTCAGGGTTCTCTCGTGTCTTCTGAGCGTCCTCTTCATCCTTCCACTTGCGGATATAGATGATGTCGGCCATTGCGCCTGTGCCTTGGAATGTGTTGTCGGGCAGTCTGACAGCTCCGAGGAACTCGCCCTGCTCGGCTATGTACCTACGGATATGCTGGTTGCTCTGCGTGTCCATCACGGCAGGACTTGTCATCATGGCAACAATTCCGCCGGGGCGTGTAAGTTCGAGCATCTTCACAGCATAGTAGTTGTGAATTCTCTTCTGTGCCGATCGCTTAACAGGACTGTTGTCGTTCTTCCATGTCGGGTCGTTTACTTCGATGTCACCAAATGGCACGTTACTTGTCACCACATCTTGCGAGTTCGGTGTGAGTTCCGACTTCTCAAAGCCACAAATGCGCACATCAGCATCAGGATAAAGGGCGCGTGAAATCTGTCCCGAAAGCCAGTCAAGTTCAACGCCAGTTATCATTGTGCGCTCTTGAATGTCTTTGGGAAGTGTTCCCTCAAAGATGCCGTTGCCCATTGAAGGATCGAGGAAAGTGCCGCCTTTGAAACCTGCAAGCGAAAGGAAAGAGTTCATCGCACTTGCAATCTTGGTCGGGGTATAGTATGACGATAGGGCAGCTCGCTTGATACCTGCAAACACGCCTTTCTTGCCGTCTGGGTCAAGCGTGTCGATTGCATTTGCAAGTCTGCGGTATGGCGAATTGCCGTAGGTGTCTCTACGCATTTGGTCAACAGAATAGAACTTGCTCAACTGGTCTATCTGTCCCCAACCACGGAAACGAGAAAGTATCTGCTTTTCTTCATCAGTGGCCTTACGTCCCTCTTTGAAGAGTTTGGCTATTACCTCAATGGCTGACACGTTGCCCTCCAAACGCTGTGCAGGCGTGTAGTTGTCGGCTTCATTGCCGTCTGTGCCATAATGGAAGTTATTTGTAAACTTACGCACAGGTGTACGCTGCTTCTTTACGGTAGCAGGTCCACCTCCCTCGCCAGTGGAGCTGGCAGGTTCTCCCGAAGAAAGTTCTTTTCCTCCTCCGTCAATCTCTTCTGTCTGAACAGTGCGCGGTCCAGCAACTCGTCCACGCTCATCTGTGGCTCCGTTGGAAACTGTTCCATCAGCTGTGCTCTCATCACGTCCCCGATTTCCGACTGGTGGTTGTATTCCCCCGATCTCATCAGTTCCATGTACTGCTCCGTCAGCTGCTTCTCGTCCGTTTTCACGGCTTGCATCAGTTGACCGCTCTCCGTCAGTTCCTGCAACTGCTGTGGTGCGTTCTGCTCCATCAGTTCCAGTTTCATCAATGCCCACGGTGTCCGGGCGTTCTGCTCCAGCCACTGTTTGGCTTGGGCTACTGCTATTGCTGTCTGCTGTTTCATTATTATTTGGTTCATCGAACAACCCGGCAAACAAATCACCTACTGGCTGCTCTGGTTTAACTTTCTTAGTTGCATTTTTCTTGGATGCAGGCTTTGGCTTGTCTGCTGGTTTCTCTGATGATGTTGGCTGAACGCCGCCATCCTCGTAGAAGTCGCCAACGGCTTCATGCTTCGGCTCGGCTGACTCGCTCGGCTTATGGCGCAACTGGTCCGGATGAGCATTAACCCACATGACAGGAGCAAGGCCGGTGTCAATGCGGATGCCGCCCTCATCGTTAGGCTGCACTACAACTGCATCAGTCCATGTGCGACCACCATCGGTTGAATACTGCACCTTGTCACCTGCTGCATACTCTCCTTCATTGGTCACGCCACTACCTATAAGATATTTGTAGGCTTCACGCTGCACCTGCTTCAGAAGGTCAGAATACGTAACATTGCTGTCAACGAAGACATTTCTACCGTAGCGGTCATTGCCGGTGCCTTCAGGATGGTCAACACGGAACATGATGTGAGTAACTTCAAGGTCGCTGCCTCCAAAGCCATCTACACCCTTGGCTGCTCTTGGCTCAACGCCTATTGTCAGATACAGCTCGCGTCCTTCTTCTAATGGCAGGTGTATAGACACATCACCTCCAATAGGGGAAATGTTGGAAACTGCAAGTGGCTTTTTCTTACGATTGCCTTTCTTATCCGTCTGCTTTGAGTGAGAAGCCTCATAGTGGCTAAGGTTCAAATCAGAAATCAACTGGCTTGCAAGGTTGGCTGCATCCTTGACGGCCTTCTTCTCGGCATTACGCATGTAGCCGTATGCCTCGTTGTAGTCCTTCTCCACCTCGTCAGCCTCATAGTAGCCAAGCAGGGCAAGCTGCTCATTTACCTTGTCGAGGGTTTCATCTACTCGCTCTGCTGCTCCGGTGAGGGCTTGCTCGTCGCTTGAAGTTTCTGCGAGAGCCGTTGCTTCGCTTGCAACAGACTTTGCTTCTGCTGCAACAGCATCTGTATTTGCTGCTGTCTGCTTTTCGGTTTCTTTTCGTTGCTCATTTCTTGTTGCCTTTAATTCATTGTTTGCTTTTTCTGCGGCCACTTGTGCCTTGCCTTCCTCAACTATCATGTTGGCTTGTGCCATTACGTCCTTGGTAGGCTTGTCGAAATTCTCCACGTCAAAGGCTTTCACCTCTTCGTATGGAGTGAGGGCATATTTGTCATAGCCGGGAACATACTCCAGTCCTCCATAGAAAGCCTTTAACCAAGGGCGTACCTTGTCGCCCAATGCCTTAACCATCATGGAGGCATAGTCGCCAAACGACTCATTGCCACGCTCAACCATGGCCATGGCCAGACGCTGACCGACTGACATGAGCTTCTGACGCTGCTCTGCAGTCAGTTCGTCCGGATCACGGAACTTAAACCCGGCATCTCCCTCGTCGTCACCAATACCGAGAATATCACGAATGTCATTCATCAATCCGTTCATTTCCTCGTCACTGACCTCATACTTAGGCTTCTCCGGCTCTATTGGTTCTTCCATTGGCACGCTCTCTACGCGGTTTGCAGGTTTCTTGCTTGCGGTCTTTGTCGTTGGCTTCTTCGGCTCCACTGCATCGCGAAGTTCCTGCGCTGTCATTGGCTGGTTGTCTGCAACGGCTTCCTCATTACCAACCATTTCAGCGGCCTTGCGTGCGTCCTCTTCGCTACGGAACATCCAACCACCGCTCTCACGGTCTTTCCAACCGCGTGCAGGGGCAAAGCGTCCCTCACCTGTACGTTCTTTGGCAAACTCATTGACGGCACGCTCTTGGTCGGCTGTCAAGTCATGGTCAAAGGTAAGGAGAGAAACATCGCTCGTCTTGCCCTTCTTATTGGTGTAGGTTGAAGGAGTGATGGAATAGCCGGCTTCTTCTGGTGTATTGATTTCCACAACATCCTTCTTCACCGACTTTACCAAAGGCTCCGCATCATTATAGTCAAAATCATGATACTTTATTACAGACACAGACTTCAAATGACCCTGTGCATCTTTGTGAGCAACAAGCTCATAACGAGCCTTAGCCTGTGTATCATTCACGGCAATAGAGTTACCATTCTTTGCAGTGAACAAATCACTTTCCGATTTGAACAACTTGTTGGCTGGTATCTCAACATCTGTTCGCTTGGCATTGTATGTGCCATAGCTTTCGGTGTGTGAAGGATATTTTTCAAGTACTCTTTCAGCAAAGTTAATAACATTAGAACGAGTTACGCCATTAGGTATAACCTCACCTCCACTATCACGGACGAAATCGTCAAAGGAGTTGCCGACCGTCTCTTTCTTCACCAATGAATACTCGCTAAAAGCCTTTGTCTTGCGCTTGCTTGATGCAATCCACTTTTCAAAGTCTTCGAGGTTCACAGTAGACACGTCAATCCTGCGACCATTTTCCCAACCAGTCTCATAGTTGGCAAGATAGTCGCTCTTTGCCTCGTCCACATCGTTGAAGCCAAGCATAACCTTGTGCTCGTCAAAGCTGCCGTCGGGGTTGTACTGGTCAACGACGAACACCTTGCGCCCGTTCCAACCGTCAATATCATTGGAGAGGAACACGTCAATGTGGTCGCCGTCAACACCCACGGCACCACGAATGTAGCCGTAAGTGTTGTTCATCTTGCTTTCCCATTGCTTGCCGTCAGCATCGGTGCCTTTACGCACGCTGCCCTGTGGCTGCTCAATGGTGATGTCGAACGTACCAACTTGCACCTGTCCCTTCTTATAGTTGCCGGCTTCCTTTTGTGCCTCGGTGGGGTCGGTGTTCACTTCGGCTGAGGCTGCTTCAATCTTGGCAGACAACGGCTGCTCATTGCCGTCAATATAGTTGGCTACTTCGTAGAGGTCGCCAAACTGCTTGCCGTCCACCTCATAGTAAGTGCCTGGATAATTCTTGCTCTTGTCAGGAGCGTCAACCTTGATAACTTCCTTGCCATCAACGAATATACGGTGCTTGTAGATTTCTCCATATTCGCTTGGTTCCGTCCACTCGTCTTCTGTGTCGGTGATGCGCTCGCTCAGTTTCTCCTCGGCTTCCTTCGCCAATGCGTCGGCATCGTTTCCCTTAACTGGTTCTTCACTGGCTACGACTGGCTGTTGAGGCTCTGCATCGCTCCCAGCAACAAACGTAGCTTGTTCGCTTGCCTCGTCTCCTCCAGCTGACTCTGCTGCTTCTGCTCTCCGTTTGCGTTCTGCAACGGCTGCGTCGATGAGGGCTTGTTGTTCTTTTGGTGTAGCATTTCTGAAATATTCGTTTACGTTTTTGAGAATTTCTTCCTTAGAGGTCACGTCTCCGCTGAACATGTCTATCTGACCTGCAGCAGGTGATGCAGCTTCGTTATTGTATGTAGAGAGAACCTTGCGCAAGTCGCTCGGCTTTCCGCTGTTCAGCAGGTCGGCAAGGAGCAACGTAACGCCATCGGTTACACGACTGTCTCCGTATTCGTCGTCAAACAGCCCTTTCTGTCTGCCGTAAGGAGATACCGGCATACCTTCCTTATAGATCTCGGGCGAATCAGACTTGGCACGACTCACAAGGTCAACGGCTGCTGCCAATTCCTTGCTAAGGTCATAGCCACTCTTAGCGAGGGTGCGGTTGTTGGCAATCTCGTTCAAGCCCATAACAACAGACTGACGAAGTGTCGGTGTGCTGATAATTTGACGCACGGCATCGGGCGAAGTCTGGAAGACCTTGCCTATAAGTGTGTTCTCGATAAGTTCCTTACCTGCTGCCGACAAAGCATTGCCAGTGCGAAGCTCCGGCAACTGCATTTCGTTAATAACTCCTGCATCCAACAACTGACTGATGGCAGAAGCCACTGATTTGTCGTCGGCATAGTAGTCAGACATGCGGTCAAAGCGGCTGATGTCATTGGTGATGCTTGTGAACACATTGTCAGGAACAATCTTGCCAAGCTTCACGGCATGCTCCGGCTTGCTCTGTTTCTTCTGCTGTTCAGCGTTGAAACGTGCGAATGTGGTTGCATCGTAGGGCAGGTGCTCGTCCGGGACGAACACCACACGCGGATGTTTCATGCCGTCTATCTGTTCGGGGGTGAAACCATACATCTGTCCGAACTCGCGCAGGTAGTCAATATACGCCTTGTCTGTTCCCTGCTGGGCTGCAATGTCGCCCGACATGGTGCGGTTGTTGCCCGAAAGCACTACCCCGTCCTTGCTGACAATGACTGGTGTCTGCAAAGCTCTGCTGTCGTAGCTGTCTGCCATATCCCTAACAATGCGCTGCGCGTCTTTGTCACGCTTGTAGTCGCGGTCATTCACGCTCTCACCATTCTCATCAACCGGGAAACCTTCAGTAGGCTCGTAGGCATTGTTCACGTCATGGCTGGCTGTGGCTGCTCCTGCCTCAGTGAGGACGTAGTGACCGCGGATTGTAGAACCATCTGCAAGGGTGATAGCATTAGGATTGCCCTCAACCTTGGTGGCTCCGTCCCACTTTGCTTTTATCTTCGGGTTCACGGCATGAGTGCCGACGGCCTCTTGCTCGGCTGCTTTCTCAGCGGCAATGCGCTTGTCTTCCTCCAGACGTGCAACGGCTTCGGCGTGTAGCTTTTCCTCGCGAACCTTGCGCTCTGCCTCCTGCTGCTCACGGATAGCACGCTTTCTGTCATTCATAAGGGAGTTGATGCGCGACCATGCGTTCAAGTTCTCTTCGGCTGCGGCTACTTGGGCGTTATACTCTTCCATGGCGGTGTTGTAGTTGGCCTCTGCTTCCTGCTGCGCCTTTACCATTGCCATTGGTGAACCTTTCAGAGAAGGAGCTTTCTTTGTGGGTTCCTTCTTCTTCAACGCTTCAAGTGCCTTGGTAGCCTGTTCTACTTGCGCTCTCACGATGGCAGTAGTATTTTCATCGTTACCTCCGGTAATCTCATTGAGGGCATCAAGGGCTGTCTCACGGTCTGCCTTCTCAAACATCGGTTCACCGGTTTCCTCGTTGATGGGTACACGCTCCAATGCGGTAGGCTGGCGGTTTGCCTCCTCTTCCTTGCGTTGCTGTTCCTGCTCCAACATCTGTTGGTTGCGCTGCTGCAACTGCTCGGCTTGCTCTTGCGGAATGGTGATACCGTTGCTCTGTGTGGCTTCATTGAAGGCACTGTGGGCGTACTGCTGCAACTGTTCATCGGTAAGTTGTGGTACGTTTTCACCGTTTCCCTGTACGTTTTCACCGTTTTCTGGTACACCAAGCACGGCTTCGTGCTCGGCTTGAATGTTTGCGTATGCCTCATCGAGTTCTGTCTGTGGGTCGATGGCCTCACCAAGAGAGAACAGTTGGTCCGGGCTGGCAAACTTATACTCGCCAGTCTCTGCATCACATATAACAATACTCTGATCCGAATTGCGCACGTCAATGCCGGAACCATCGGGGAGCATCACGACATTGCCCTTGACAACGTACACCGGTTTGTCGTCAACCTTCATGATTGCAGGCTGGACAACGCCCATATCCTTATGGGTGTGTCGCTCCACATTGGCTTGAACCTCCTTGCGCTTGCCGTCGGCGGCTTCATTGGAAGCGTCCATAACGCCTTCCATTGCTGCCTTGGCATTGACATAGTAGAGTACTGCGTCCTGTTGGTCTTCACTCAGCTCTGGGTTATTGACAAGCGGCCAAGGGCCTTCGTTTATTTCTGCAATGCGCATTTCAGCGTCAGCACCGAAGGCATCCTCACACATCTGGTAAGCCTCCTGCATACGCAAAGTAATGGCATCTACCTCGGCCTTAGCGTCGGCATCGCCTTTCTCCACCTTATCCCAAAGCAGACGTGCTTGGTCGTATGCGGCTGCGGCGGCTGACTCTTCCTCCGACATAGGCTGCTCTGCCTCTGCGCTGGCTCCTGCCTCCTCGCTCTTCTGTTCCGGGAACAAACGCTTGATGTAGTCTTCTACGGCTGCTTGCTCCTCTTCGGTGCGGTTCTTCGGCTCCTTGCGTAGTGTAGCATCGATGTCCACGCCGGTTTCCTCCTTGATTGAGGCACGGATGGCTTCCGGGCGTTCACCGTCTGCCATTGTCTTGTTGGCTTCAATGGCGCGGTCTATATCCTCAACCATCTTGCCATAGGCTGCAATAGCATCCTTGTCGCCCTCCTTCACAGCCTTGTAGTTGCGCATGACAGTGGCAAAGTCGGCACCGGGTGCAACAGACTCAACAGCGGCTTGCACAACCTTGGCATTGGCGGCTGCTTCCTTGTAGCGTTCACCAACGTCCACACTGTTAAGCTCTGCCTGACGCATGATGTTGGCCTCCTCCTTCTTTGCCTCTTCCTCGGTCTTGAAGTGACGGCTCGTTACAACCTCACCTTGTGCGGTCATAGCCTGCACTGTCACGCCGTTCGCATCCTTATTGGTTGTATAACCAGTGACGGTGCCCATCGGCAACATACGTCCAGTGAGGATATAATATGCCTTCGCTCTTGCGCTCTGACTGACGTTCGGGTCCTGCATGAGGCGTTCCATAGCTTCGTAGCCGTCAAACTCCGGATTGCTCACACGCTTGGCATCTGCATGTTGGTAGTCAACGTCAAAGGTCATGGTCTTGCCGTCCGTCATGGTCGGCTTGGCTTTTGGTTTTGTCGGCTGCTTAGGTGTGCGAGTGAAGAGCGATGCAAGGTCACCATATCCGTTGCGTCTGAGTTCATCACGTTCCTCCTTGGTGAAGTCGAGGTCACGCGGACTCGCATCCATGCGTTTACGTAGTCTCTCAGCAAAACTTCTTCGGTTGTGGTTGCGCTCCTCCATGGTCTTAGGCTCAGCTATAGGTCGAAGACCGGCAATAACCTGCGGTGCCGACTTGATGCCGTGGCTTACCTTGAAGCCCAACATCATAGCCATGTTGTCCGTCCAGATGTCCATTGCCTTGCGCTTTCTTGGGTCGTCGTCTGCTAACTGTGCGTTCTCGATCCATTCGGGAGTGGCAAAAATAGTTCCCTCGGCAACAGTAGAGGTCATAAGCTCTCCTGCACGGATGCCCACCTTGCCAGCCGTGCTCTCGGTGGCCTTCACCAACTTGTCAGACACATTGCCCAACACTGGAGATAGGGTACCGGTAACCGAACCGAGCAACATGCCGTGCCCTGTTGCCTTCAACATGTCGCCAGCTGAAAACTCATACTCGCCAGTTTCCGGGTTCAATGTTCCGCCCAGCCTCATCTGCTGCTGCATATTCTTCAAGCCCTCGAATGTACCGAAGTTGGCAGAACCTGCGGCCACTCCTGCAACCATACGTCCGGCAAGTGTACGACCGACGTAACGCTCTGCAGCTTCTTTGCTTGCGCCTTTAAGTGCCATCTTGCCACTCAGTTTCAAGGCTTGTTTACCTGCAAAGCTACCAACACCACCCGAAATATAGGTAGTCGGGTCAATAGCCATATTCAAAACGGTACCAGTGATGTCGAGCGCACGATGATCTGTGCCATATCTGCCCATCGCGTCCATGTAGGCGGCTTCTGTTCCGATGGAGTGGGAGAATAGACGTGCTGCCATATTGTCGGCCATCGTCTGTGAGAAGAACGGCTGGTCTGCAACCTTACGAAGAAGGAACTCCGTCTTGCTCTTAGGCATTCGTGCTTGCACTGCACGCTCATAAGTAGCGTGGTACACCTCGCCCTGCAGGGCTTCCTTTGCAGCTTGCGATACCGTTCTGCCTTTCAACTCCGACGGATGCTCACGGAAGTAGCGGCTGTAGTTCAGCATCTGATTGTCCTTATACTCCTGTGGCATATTCTGCAACACAGACTGCGCCATCTTCTCCAGATTGAACGTGTCCTGGCGCTTGGCTGCTCGTTTGATGTCGCGCAAAGTCTCGTCACCTCGTCGCAATGGCATACCATCGGGACCAAGAGGAGTGATAGATTTCTTCAGTCTATCCCAGAAACTGCCACCTTCAGCACGTTCCATATCCTTGCGGTACGCCTCGTCAGCCGCTCTGTCCTCGGCTTCGGCACGCTGCCACTCGTCTTCAATGGCCTTTCGCATAGGAGCCTCATAGTCCAGCTGCGCCTGTTTGCGAACGTCCTCGGGCTTGTTAGGGTCAAGTCCGTTCTCCTTCATGCGGTCTTGGAACTGGTGGGCGAGACGTGCCGTCCTTGCCTCATACTCGGCTTGGTTAGCCTCCGTAAGTGATGTGGTGAGCGTACCGTCGGGCAATACCCACTGGGTTTTCGCCTTGCCGTTCTCATATTTCACTCCGTATGGCTGAGGCGACTGCTCGCTCTGCACCGGCTTCTGCTGACTGCCGCCGCGTGCGCCACTACTTGCTGGAGCCGGGGATGCGGTGTTGAAGCCGACGACATGAGTAGGAGTGCCAGCCATACGCGCTTGGAACTCTCCAAGTCTGCGTCGCTCGCGTCCTTTCTGTGTCAACGGCTCCATCATGCGGCCAATCTTGGCATTGGTGTTGGCAATGCCCTGCTGCACCTGCTGCTTCATCTGGCCCATCTGCAAGCTCATGCGGATTTTGTCCTGCTCCGTCATAGGCGTGCCTTTCGGCTTCTGCTTCTTTGGCTGTTCCGGGGATGCCGAAACGGCTGAGGCTGGCTTCTGCTGTCCAGAAGATGGGGTTTCCTTCTTGGGTGCCGGTGCTGCCTTTGGTGCATACATACTCTCGAAGTCGTTCATGCTGCCCATGTCAAGCCCCATGCCCTTGGCCTTCTCGTAATACCACTTGCGGTCTTCACCGTTGGCAAGCGAAGACTTGAACTCTGCTTCACTGCCAATATTGTAGCCCTTGGCTTTCAGTTTGCCGTAGAGCCACTTGATGTCGTCATTATCGTTTACTTGTGCCATTATCTTCTTCTGCTTGGTGGTGTATTATCGTTATTGCCTCCACGTCTGCGACTTGGAGGAGTGTTGTCGGGGACTACGCGCTTGGCATAACCACTTTTCTTCTTGTAGGTAGTGGTGGACTTGCCGTAGGTATCGTTGTCAGTCGTACTTGTGGAGGTGACATCGGTCTCCTCGAATGTGCCGTGCTGTTTGGCAAAAGCCTCCGCAGCTGCTGCCGTTCTGAACTTATGCTCACGTCCGTTCTCGTCCCATGCGCTGAATTCATTGTTATTGGAACGGTCGTGCGCCCTTGCCGAAGCATACGAATTGGTTGCAGATGCCCTGCTTGCACTTGCAGATGCTCTCTGCGCCTCACCTCGTGCCTTTTCGGTGTCAAGTTTGGCTCTTTGCATTTCGGGAGCGTTCTTAGCCTCCTCCTCAGCGGTGATAGCCTCCTGCTCGGCTTTAGTAGCCTTTCCTTTCTGTTCACGCAACTTGTCGGGCTGCAATGCCGCAAGCCATCCGTGCGCCTCTTGCTCACGCTGTGCCTTCTCCCTCGCCAGTTTAGCACGTTCCTGCTGCGCTTCCATTTCTCGCAAGGTCTTGGCACGCTCATTCTGTGCGTCACCTATTTTGAGTGAATACTGGAGGTATTTGTCCGCGTTGGCTTGTCGTTCCGCTTTTAGCTTCTCCAGTTTCTCCTGCAATGGCGTAAGCTGGCTTGCCTCCTTGTGGTTATACATGTTAGGAGCACCGCGAGTAGTGAAGAAAAGGTTGCTCAACGCTTGCAGACCGTCGCTGACGGCTGAAACAATCTTCGCCGACTTCTCTCTGCGTTCTCTCTTCTTGCGTTCCTCCTCGGTTTCCGGCTTCACGCGGTTGGCGGCTTCCTGCAAGGCTGCTATCTGCTGATCGTAGCCCATCGTGTCGTTGTGTGGTGCCACATCTGTCTTTGGTGGTTCCTTCGACTCCGACGGCTCCGGTGCATTGCCTCCGCTGTTCTGCTCGGTCCATGCCTCCGTCCCTTTCGGTGCTGGCTCTGGCTGTGCAGGCTGCTCGGCCCAGTCAAGCGAACCTTTAGGTGGGGTATATCCACCATCATTGCCCTGCTCGTACTGTTCCTGCTGTTCTTCTGTCCAATTACTCATGTCGAATGTTTTTAGAAGGCTCCAGCAATCCCTGCACCTGCTTTGGCAACGCCCTGCACGGCTTGACTGATGGCTTGTGCCTTGTTAAACTCCAAATTGTTCAACGCTTCGTTGATCTGCGAGTCGCGCTGCTGATAGGTCTGCTCAATCTGGTCTTTGCGGTTCTCCGCACCAGCAGCTATCTGCGACGTAGCATCGGCCAATGCTTGTGCGTTCGCGGCCTTGGCTGCTGCTGTGCTCTCGTCAGTACCACCCATCACGGCTTGGGCACCTGCCGCCTGTCGGTTGCGGTTCCTGATGCTCTCCTCCGTCAGGGTGAGTATGCGCTGAGCGTCCGCCCTCTGCGTCGCATCCTCGTTATAACGACGGTCATACCAGTTCTGGTTGGCCTCCTTCTGTGCTTGGAGGTTCTTCTTCACTCGTCTCATCGCCTTGCTTGCGCTGATGCCGCCAAAGATGCTGCCGGCTGCTCCGAGTGCGCCTCCTGCTATGCTACCAAATAGTCCCATATCGTTTTATGTTTCAAAAGTTATAATTCGTGCGCTAAATTAGTAATGTATCTTTGCCCAGTACTTTTAACTTTTGCGCCAACGGCGCAACACAAAACATGATCAATATGAAGGGAATGAAGACCGGTGGCCGGAAAAAGGGCACACCAAACAAGGAGAACCCGATTAAAGGGTTCATCAAAACACATAGCTTGGCATACTTCGAACCCAAGGAAATAGTTGGCGACGACGGTAAGAAGCGCACAATGTCAGACTTCGATTGCGACATGATGATGCTTGCGCCTGACGATCGCGTAAACGCAGAGCTGCGCTTGCTGGAGTTCCATACGCCAAAGATGAAGGCTATCGACGTTGACATGAACGCACACGTCAGCGTACGCACAATCGAAGACAAGCTGCGCGTCCTTTGTGGCGAGGAAGAAGATGATGACGACGACGAGGACAATTAAGCCAGTCTCTATTTCATCTACTTTTAGACCGACTCATTTTGTTTACTCATAGTTTTTTTAGGCTTCGACCTGTCCGTGAGGATGGGTCGTTTTTTATTTCCAAGCTCTTCAACAAAAACCCCTATGGGGTTATTTTAGAAACCCCTAAGGGGTTATTAAAAACGCAAAACAAAAACCCCTATGGGGTTATTTATAAAACCCCTTACCCGTTTTTTAAACTGCATGAAAATCAACCGTAAATAAACCCCTCGACAACTACATAAATTTCCAAGTAATCAACGACTTAAAACAGAAAACTCCACTGAAACGAATTGTAAAGAACATGCTTAAACCCTAATGAACTATGACAAAAAGCGAAAAACATAAAATGCCGTTATTCGTTGATATTTAAGATGTTACATCGAACAAAAACCCCTATGGGGTTATTTTAGAAACCCCTAAGGGGTTTTTCAAAAGAAGAAAACTCGACACAAAAAATATCCCCTATGGGGTTTTCCTCGCGCGCGCGTATAGATATAACGAATGTTATATAAACATAAAGGATAAAGGAATATAGATATATATTATACTCCTTACGTCGTATAATACGACAACAACGACGACAAAAAGACTTCGGATTTTGATTTTCTTTTTTTTTGTTTGAAGAAAAGTAGAGAAGAAAAGTTGGGGCGAAAAGAAAGCCCGACCTTGCGGAGTTGCAAAGCCGGGCGTGTCGCAAAAGATAAAGGGTAGTTGAAGTTCTTGTTTGATACCTTTGCCGTGAATTCAAAAACGCATCATGATGAAAACAAATTACGAAAACATTGCCATGCTTTTGCAGAATGGCACGTCTGTGAAGATTTATGCGGACAATTTCTCCGTTTCAAACATTAGACTGCTGGCACAAACTGCTGTCAAGCATGGAGCGGTATTGCATCTTGTTGTCAATCCCGACAACATTCTTGCAGACAACCTCAAGCTCATTTCGCAGGATGGACGTAAAAACATCTTTGTTGAGTTTGTCTAAAACCCTTTGCCTTTAGTCCTCTCGTACACCGCCTCTCTGTCGGTGTCCACGTTCTTAATTCTGAATTGAACTGCACATCTTTCCGGGATGCTGTCCGGCAGCTTCGCCGCCAGCCGTGATATTATCTCGTCAATGTTGCTGAAGCCGATGTCGCTCACCTCGGCCAGAACCTCACCACGGAAGTAGGCCCGGGCATATATCATGTACTTCGGTGCTATGCGGAACAAAGCTTCCTTCCGTTCGTCAACGTCTCGCGCCATTCCCTGCTTGCTCCTGCGTGTGCTGAAGAAGATGAAGTCAATCACTTTAGCGTTGAGTTCCCACGCCGGTGTGAAGTCCAACTTGATATAACCTCGTGTGATGGTGCGCCCATGAGAGTGGTTCATGGCAAATGCAACCTCGTCAATGGATGCTTTGCAGTCGTTCTGCGCCACTGTTCCCCATGTGTGCCGGAACGTGTATGCCTTGTACTGCTTCGCTTTCGGGATGCCCATACTCTCACAAACCATCTTGATGCCTTTGTTCACACAAGCACAGAAAGAGTCACTGTCACAAAACCTTTCATGGAAGTTGAAGAAGTACTTGTCGTTTGGATCGTGCGATTTGTACTTCTCCACCAATGGCTGGATAACCGGCTCCACGCGCATCTCGATATACGCATCATCCGTGCGTACCTTCTTCGTCTTCGCCCTGTTGTAGCATAATATTCCGTTGTGATAGCCGTCCCTTGGCATTTCGAACAGGTCAACCGTGTTGATACCTGCAAGGCAAAGTATCATCTTGGCCACGTCACGCCCAATCTCTGGCACCGGGTCAATGAACTTCGTTTCCGGCAATGGAGCGGCAAAGAACAGTCGGCATTCCTCCGGGCTGATGGCAATCTTTGTCGAGCGGTCCGCCTGTGGTATCTTCACCTTGCCCCAAGGGTTCGTCCTGATACGGATGATGCCGTTGTCGTAGTCGTTGTATTCCTTGATAGCAGCTCTGAACACTTGTCTTATGCACACAGGGTACATTTCCTTTGCCCTGTGCGTCTGCCCCAACGTAGCTATCCATCGGTTCACGAATGTCGATGTCAGCTGTCCGAACATAAGCCTGTTGGTACCTGCAAACCTCTCCATGTGCTGCAACGCCAGTTTGTAGTTCTTGGCGTTCCGCACCTGTCCATTGTCAATCATACGGTCTATGTGAAGTGCAGCATAGTCAGAGAAGCACAAGTCCTCGTCCTCCTTGGTCACATATTCGATTATCTGCCTGACCGTCCAATTCGTGCTGTCAACACGATTGAGCAGTTCCGTAAACCGAAGTATGCGCCTCATGCAATACTCGTTCACGAAAGCGTCCGTAATGTCCCCGTTCTTGTCGAGCAGTTCTTTTGTAACAACCTTGTCAGTCTTGATGTATCCGGGCTTACGGTTCTGCATCACCCGAATGTACACTTGAAAGAAACCGTCCTTGCGCGGTCTTCTGATTACTGGTTTGAACATTGCCATTTTTCTGTATGTTTTTTATTGTTTCAAAAATCATGTGTAAGCATTGGTAAGCGCATCATGCCGATTTGGTGTAACTTTTGGTAAGCAAACCCTACACATTCTGCATGATTATCGTGCAGAACGTGCAGACCCACCAAAAACAATTTAGGCGGCAAGCCTCTTTATTATCAGAGACTTACCGCCTAACTCGTTAGTTACGAGGGCTTATCTTATTATTCCTCTACAGCC
>OGGW01000278.1_pt1 | contig 52315 bp, 44 predicted proteins | sample 1571291 | NCBI WGS metagenome assembly OGGW01 (sample SAMEA2582028, study PRJEB24529) | metagenome | biome: Human gut stool | place: China | collected 2011 | reverse complement strand
GAACTCTGCACACAAATTTTTCTTCCATTCGTTAAGTTGATGAAGTATAATGAAAAATAAGATAAAGTTAATTCTTGGAGGTGTTATTCATGTTTGGTTTTAAGAAAAATGAAAAGCCAACGCTCATTATTGAAGCAAAAGATCTAATGGAAATTATCAAGTCTGATTATGATAATGATATGGCTTTTACTCTTATTGAGTTTTCCTATAATGAGAAAAAATATGTGATGGGTTCCTGTGTTTTACCTGCTAACGCAGAGGAATGTAAAGAAAATATATCTTTTATATTTCAAGACAGAGTTTTTGAAAGTTTTGAGGAATTTCAAACTGCTATTATTATAGATAATAAAAACATCTTACAATTAGAAAAACCCCTTGAAATTTTAAGAGCAGGAATTATTGATAATGAGCCTATGCTGAAAACGCCATGGGGAGATAAAAGATTAGCTGATAAAGCTGTTAATAAATAGCGTGTCGCTTTGAAAGGAGTACAAATTTATGGCATTATTGATGTTTAGAACTTTTGGAGTGATTATAGTATCATTTATAGTCTTAATTATGTATGCTTTGCATAGAAAGAAAAATGGGAAGTTTATAAAACGAAAGGCTGTCAATGAAGAAGAAAAAATAAAATATCAAAAATGGGAAAAAATAATCAATGTGATGGCAGTTGTTGGGTTATTGATTCTCGGTATATTTATAACTGTTCCTTGTTGCTTGGATATACCTTATTTACTATCTAACAATTTAGTTGAAGTTACCGGAGAAGTTACACAAGGTGCAATGTCAGGAGAAAACTCTAATAGTGAAAGAAGAATACATATTAGAGATGAGAAAACTGGAGAAGAACATTCATTAAAATATTGGGGAACAGGTAGCGATTTAGGAGATAAGATAACTGTAAGGTATTTACCACACACAGAATATGGGTATGTAGTTGAATAGAATAAAAATAAATATCCTATTTTGTTTTGGGAAATTTGTAGATTACCTGTAATCTGCCACAACTGAATATGACCGTCAAGGTCAGATAAAGAAACCGATGTATTGAGCGTAAAGCGATCATGCTTCGGTTTTTCTTTTTTGCAAAATAGTCCGGTGGACTGTTTTGTAAAACCGAAGGGACTGACAGAGCTTGAGACGGGGCGAAGTCAGTTTGTTCGAGCGGGAGTACAGAGGGTGCAACCCTTTGTGCATGGGTACAGGGAATGCAATATCCCTGTGCAGGTCAAGGGCGGCAGCCTTGCCCAGTTAAGTGGCGTTTCGCCACTTAGTACTGGGTATTACTTGACGCAGAAAGCCGCAAGGAATCAGCTTCGCTGCCCTTCTCCCCTGTCGGGGAAATCAAAAAGAAAAGGAGGAACTCATGTGAAATTAACAAGGCACAATGGACGAGCCGGAAAGAATGGCGTTTATAATCCGAAGCACAATGACCGCAGTTTTGACATTGCCAACAGCGAACACATTGACGGAGAACGAGCCAAACAAAATCTCTATTGGGACTGTTACAATGGCTTCCGCAATTTCAAAAATCCCGAAAAGGAAAATGAGCTGTCTGCCACTTTTGAAGATGTGGAACAGCTTTTTTATCATCAGCGGTATCGTGATTTTGTGACAGGACAGAACGAAAGAAATGTGAAGAACCGACACCCTGAAAGAAATAAGGAAACCGGAGATTTGCTCAAAAGCAAAAAGACCTGTCCAGAGGAAACGGTCTATCAGATTGGAACGCTTGATAATCATGTTCCACCGGAATTGCTCATTGAGATCGTCACAGAATTTATGGAAATCGTAAATGAGCGTTTCGGCTCTCATGTCCATATCCTGAATTGGGCGCTGCACTTGGATGAAAGCACCCCTCATATTCACGAGCGTCATGTGTTCGACTGTGAAAATCAATATGGGGAGATTGCCCCACAACAGGAAAAGGCTTTGGAAGCATTGGGGTTTGAACTGCCGGAACCGGAGAAGCCAGTCGGAAGAAAAAACAACCGCAAGATGACTTTCGATTCAGCTTGCCGAGTGCTGCTGTTTGATGTGGCGAAAAAGCATGGCTTACAACTGGAAGAAGAACCGGAATATGGTGGTCGTGCATATCTGGAAAAACAGGACTATATTCTTTTCAAGCAAAAGGAGCAACTGGCAGCACAGGAGCAAAAGTTGGAAGAACTCACGATGAAGATTGAAGATGTGGAAGCTTTGGTGGACGAGGTTGCCGATATTGCCTATGACAAGGCGGTTGAGGTCGTTGCTGATACTGTAAAACTGGAAACGCACAAGGAGGATATTAAGCTGGTGGAGCAGTCTAAGGCGTGGGTTCTCTCCCCTGAGCGTAAGGCTTCAAAGAAAGAAGTTGAGTATGCAGTGAAACGATTGGATGGCGTGATTGGCAGAATCACAAATGCTATGAAATCAACTATTCAGAAAATCCAAACTACGCTGATGAAACCGGAGGTCAAAAAAGCCGGAACGGAGCAAATCAAGAAGAAAGCCAAAAGTTCCATTATAGAGCAGTTGAGCCGCAAGAAGAAGGAAATGGCAGAGCGTGAAGTCAGCCGGACAATTCCGGCGAAAAGCAAAAAACAGGATATGGAACTTTAAGGCACTTGCTATTTTCGTTTTGAAAATGACAGGTGCTTTTTTCGTTTCTGGAAAGGAGTCACATGAATGTATTTGAAGTTGTAAAAGAAAATGTTACTGCCCGACAAGCCGCAGAAGCCTATGGCTTGAAAGTGGGTCGCACTGGTATGGCGTGCTGTCCGTTTCACTCGGATAAGTCCCCCAGTATGAAGCTGGATGAACGCTATTACTGTTTTGGCTGCGGAGCAACTGGAGACGCTGTTGATCTGACAGCGAAGCTATTCGGTATCGGGCTGAGGGAAGCTGCTGTCAAACTTGCTGAAGATTTTGGTCTTAACTATGACAGCCGACAAAAGCCCAGTATTCGCCCTCGTATTCGTGAGCCGACACCGGAACAGAAGTATCAAAAAGAAGAAAATCATTGCTACAAGGTGCTGACGGATTATTTTCATCTTCTTAGAGAATGGGAAAAGAAATACGCTCCTAAACAGCCGGATGAGGAATGGAATCCCCTGTTTGCAGAAGCACTGTATAAGAAGAACTATATCGAATATCTACTTGATATTCTTCTGTATGGTTCATTGGAGGAACGAAAAGCACTTGTGGCAGAACAGAGAAAGGAGGTGTTAAAACTTGAACAGCGAATTGCAGAACTGTCAGCAGACAGAACCATGCACAGTAGAAGAAATCCGAAACAGCTTAGAGCAGAGCGAGAAAGGTAAGGTTTATAATACTGCCGCAAATTATAAGCGTGTTCTGCAATATGACCCACTTTTGAAAGGGGCTATCCGAAAAAATCTTCTGACCGAAAGAATCGACATTGTGAAGCCCCTCGGTTGGTATCGTGACAGCCCGACATTGACGGATGTGGATGTGAAATATCTGCTCCTATATTTTGAAGAAAACTATGGATTGACCGTAGAGAAGAAAATCATAGACGCAGTTGCGGTTATTGCCAATGAAAATCGTTACCACCCTGTCTGTGATTTTCTCAATGCCTTGCAATGGGACGGAACAGAGCGCATACGCTTCTGTCTGCACCGCTTTCTCGGTTCTGATACAGATGATTACACCTATGAAGCATTGAAGTTGTTTCTGCTGGGTGCTATCTCACGAGCTTTTAAGCCGGGGTGCAAATTTGAGGTTATGCTCTGTCTTGTGGGCGGTCAGGGAGCCGGAAAGTCCTCTTTCTTCCGTTTGCTTGCGGTCAATGATGACTGGTTCTCTGATGACTTGAAAAAGCTGGATGATGAAAATGTGTACCGCAAAATGCAGGGGCATTGGATTATTGAAATGTCGGAAATGATTGCAACCGCCAACGCTAAGAGCATTGAAGAAATCAAGTCCTTTCTGAGCCGCCAAAAGGAAACCTATAAGATACCCTATGAAACACATCCGGCAGACAGAAAAAGACAATGTGTGTTTGGAGGTTCTTCTAATACCCTTGACTTTCTTCCCCTTGACCGAACAGGCAACCGCCGCTTCGTTCCGGTTATGGTCTATCCTGAAAGGGCTGAGGTTCATATTTTGGCAGATGAACAGGCTTCCAGAGAGTATATCAATCAGATGTGGGCAGAAGCTATGGAGATTTACAGAAGTGGCAATTTCCGTCTGAGATTCAGTCCGGCTATGAACGCTTATCTGAAAGCCCACCAAAAGGACTTTATGCCGGAGGACACAAAGGCAGGACAGATTTTAGACTATTTGGAACGCTATTCCGGCAGCATAGTCTGCTCTAAGCAGCTTTACAAGGAAGCACTGGGGCATGATTATGACGAACCGAAACAATGGGAGCTGCGAGAGATCAACGACATTATGAATAACGCTGTCACAGGCTGGAGGGCGTTCAGCAATCCGAGGTATTTTCCAGAGCCTTACCGCCGACAAAAGGGCTGGGAGCGTATCAGGAATGACAACGAGCCTGACAACAGCATGGATGGTTTTCAAGAAATCCCGACAGAGGAAATGGAACAGTTAGGACTTCCGGAAGAATGGTTGAAGCAAAAATAAAAGCCCGTTGTCGCTTCGGTTGTCGAGCCGGTTGTCGGTCTGGTTGTCGGGCAAAAATCCCGAAAGCCTTGATATTGCGGCACTTTTCCCTCTCTGACAACCATGACAACCAATATTATAAAGAAAAAGGAAATAGTAAAAAGATAGTATCGCCCGATAAAGAAAAAAGGTTTTCTGATGTCCGTTGTCGGAACTTCGTTGTCAGACCTTTCCTTGTCGGGCTTTTTCATTCAAGGAGGAATATCGTATGACAAATATTGTGAACAGTACACTACCCACCCCAAATAACCATTCGGAGAAAAACAAACCGGATGGAGTTTTTGTGATTAAGCAAGGCAAAACAAATTATAAAGTCAAAGTGTTTTTTGACCATAGTAGCGGTTTGACTGCGGAGGACAGGTTGAAACGCATTATTCAGGCAGAAGCAGAGAGAGAATCTGCGTAAGTAATATGAAAAATATCCACGCACCCCCTTGACAAAAGCTTTCAGAGGACACGCTGCTGTCGGCCATGGAGACGGCGGGCAAAGAGGATATGCCGGAGGATGCCGAGAGAAAGGGATTGGGAACCCCCGCGACCCGGGCGGCTGTCATTGAAAAGCTGGTGGCCACGGGCTTTGCGGAGCGCAGAAAGGCGAAGAAATCTGTACGTCTCGTTCCCACCGAAGCGGGCGTGTCCCTCATTACCGTGCTGCCCGAACAGCTCCAGTCCCCGCTGCTCACCGCCGAATGGGAGCACCGCCTCAAGGAGATCGAGTGCGGCGAGCTGGGCGCGGACGAGTTCCTCGCCGGCATCTGCGATATGGTCACAGCGCTGGTTCGGGACGCTGCGCCTGTGGACGGTGCGGAGGTACTGTTCCCCTCCGGCAGACCCGTTGTGGGCAAATGCCCCCGCTGCGGCGCAGAGGTCACGGAGAGCAAAAACGGCTATTTCTGCGAGAGACGGAGCTGCAAGTTCGGGCTGTGGCGGGACAACCGCTTCCTTGCCGCCAAGAAGATCAGCCTGACGAAGAAGATGGCTTCCTCGCTCCTGACGCAGGGACGCGCCTACGCCAGCGGTATCTACTCCGAGAAAACCGGCAAGACCTACGACGCATTCATCGTGCTGGAGGACGACGGCGCGCGTTCCTCCTATAAGCTGGACTTCACCAAATGACCCTCGCAGGCTCCCGCACGGGCGTTTCATTCCCCTGCGGGAGCCGCTGTTTTTACCATGATCCAAAGGAGGTATGCACGAAATGGCTGAAAAACAGACCAACAAGGAACGGCTCAAGGACATCACCGACAGCATTGAGACGGGCATAAAGGAGCTGTTTGAGAGCGACAGATACAGGCAGTACCTTGCCACCATGAGCCGCTTTCACAAGTACAGCGTCAACAACACCATGCTCATCTATATGCAGCGCCCCGACGCCACCCATGTGGCGGGCTTCAACAAATGGCGCGATCAGTTCGGAAGGAGCGTCAAAAAGGGCGAAAAGGGCATTAAGATCATCGCCCCCACGCCCTTCAAGAAGAAAATCGAGCAGCAGAAGTTAGACCCCGACACCAAGCTCCCCCTGCGGGACGAGAACGGCGATATTATCACGGAGGAAAAGACGGTGCAGATTCCCATGTACAAGCCCGTGGTGGTGTTCGACGTGCAGCAGACCGCGGGCAAGCCCCTGCCGGAGCTGGCGGCGAACCTTACGGGGGACGTGCAGAATTACGGGGTGTTCATGGAAGCTCTGCGCCGCAGCGCGCCTGTCCCCATCTGCTTTGAGAAGCTGGCGGAGAATATGGACGGATACTTCTCCGTGGACAAACAGCGCATCGTCCTCAGAGAAGGCATGAGCGAGGTACAGACGGTCTGCGCCGCCGTCCATGAGATCGCCCACTCCAAGCTCCACAATAAGGACGAAATCGGAGAAAAATATCAGGAGGTCGAGCTGTTCGGCAAGCCCGCGCTGTTCTCAAACGGGCGCATCGACCGGGATAAGCTGCCGGAGGGCTTGTATGCGTATGACCTGCGCGGCTCGGATTACGATCCGGGGTTGCCCGTGACCATTCAGGAGCACGTTGTGGTGAACCACGCGGCAACCGTCATCACAGCAGCGCCCATTGAGCTGCCGGAGCAGGGCTTTCTTTATTTAGGCGAGGACGGGCTGAACTTCACGGGCGGCGAGCAGACCGTGAAGGAGTTTTGGCACGCACAGTACCCGGAAAAGGCAAAGCTCTCCCGCGCCGCCGAGGAGATTCAGGCGGAGAGCATCTCCTTCGCCGTCTGCGCCTATTACGGCATTGAGACAGGCGAAAACAGCTTCGGGTATCTGGCGACCTGGGCAAAGGACAGAGAACTGACCGAGCTTCGCGCTTCGCTGGAGACCATCAACCGAACCTCATCCTCCCTGATTACGGATATCGACCGCCATTACGCGGAAATCTGCAAGGAGCGCGGGCTGGACAGGGAGACGGAGAGCCTTACAGCCCAGCCTGTGCAGGAGATCGCCGTGCAGGAGCCGGAGCCGGTCGCAGCGCCGGACAACGGCTGCGTCCCCGACCCCGCGATTTCTGTTGAGAGCATGAACGCCTACGGCTACACCGATTCCAATATGCTGCCGCTGACAAAGGAGCGTGCGCTGGAGCTCATGGAACGGGATGTAAGCGTGTATATGCTTCACACGGACAACACCGAGGCCATGGCCTTCGATGCAGAGGATATCCGCAGCTTTGACGGCATCTTCGGCGTGGAAGCCTCCGAATGGGAGACGGTCAAAGACCGCTTCGCGCCGCAGGACTATGAAAAAACATTCCTCGACAACCCCGCCGACAGCTTTGCCATCTATCAGCTTCGGGATAATGATAATACGGCGCAGCTCCGCTTTATGAACGCCGAGTATCTGGCGCAGAAGGGGCTTTCCATTGAAAAGGAGAATTACGCCGCCGTCTACGCGGGCAGCCTCGACCGCAGGGGCGATACGCAGGACAGGTTGGACGCGCTGTATGAGACCTTCAACCTCCGCCGCCCGGAGGATTTCAAGGGACACTCCTTGTCCGTCAGCGACATCGTGGCGCTGAAGCAGAACGGCGTGGTATCCTGTCATTACGTTGATTCCCGTGGGTTCAAGGAGCTACCAGGCTTTCTCAAGCCGGAAAACTATCTCAAAAACGCGGAGATGGCCATGGAGGACGACTACGGCATGATCGACGGCGTTATCAACAACGGGCCGCGCAAGACCGTGGCGGAGCTGGAGGAACAGGCGAAGTCCGGCAAGCCCATCTCCCTCATGGAGCTGGCGCAGGCGGCGCGCCGGGAACAGACGCAAGCGTCACGGCAGGAGAAGAAGCCCTCCGTGCTGGCAAAGCTCTGTCCTCCCGTCAACGAGCCGAAAAAGACAGCGCGTTCAAAGCGCGCGGAAAGAGAGCTGCTATGATGAATTTTACCAACGATGAAATGAACCTCATGTGCATCTACCAGAGCGACAGCCGCAGCGGGCTGATTGCCACCCTCACCGAGATGCGAGGGTATCTGGACGAGGACGAAGCCGAGCTGCGGAAGCTGACCGACAGCGCCCTGCAAAAGCTGGGTGAAATCACCGACGAGCAGTTCGCGGAGATGGAGCTAATTCCCGACTTCGATACGGACGAGTAAGGCGGATTCAGCGGGAGCGGCTTTCGGGTCGCTCCCGTGTTATCTCCACATCCCTATTGGACAAAAATGCGGGTTCACGCAAAAATGTTCAACAGGAAGCCTGCGCATCTATCGCTTGGGGCGCAAACGTCCGAAGTTGTAGGTGAAATGGCGGTTGATGCCATCACTCAGGAAAAAGTGTCAAAATCAGCACGGAAATCCCTTGAAAAAGTGTCAGCGAGGCGGTATAATATCCTTGGAAAACGCACAAGATGAGTATGGAGGTGCCGGTGATGCTGAAACGGAAAATTGAAAAGGATATTATGCGCTGGATTGAGAGCAGTGATAAGGCATTGCTGATTTACGGCGTCCGGCAGGCGGGAAAAACCTATATCGTCCGCGAGTGCCTGAAAGCGGCAGGCTGCGACTACATCGAGTTCAACCTGATCCGACAGCCGGAAATCGTAGAGATTCTGGACGGAGCAACGGGAATAGACGACCTGATTCTGAAGCTGTCCCTGTACAGCGATAAGAAAATCGTTCCTGGCAAGACCTTCTTTTTCTTCGATGAAATCCAGAGATACAAGGAGATTGTCACGAAAATCAAGTTCCTTGTGGACGATAAGCGGTTCCGGTATATCATGTCCGGTTCGCTGCTGGGCGTGGAAATTGTGAATCTGAAATCTGCGCCGGTCGGCTATTTGCAGACGCTCAATATGTATCCGCTGGACTTTGAGGAGTTCCTGCAAATATTCAATGTGGGAGAGCCCGTATTGGATATGCTGCGGAAAGCTTTTACCTCCAAAACGCCTGTGGATGAAGTGATACACGACAAAATCATGAAGATGTTCAATCTCTACCTGATCATCGGCGGTATGCCCGCCGCAGTGGAGAAATACCGCACCACCGGCAATATAGACGACGTGATGGACGAGCACAGAGCCATTATCGAGCAGTATAAGCTGGATTTCACGCAGTATGAGGAAGAAAACCGCAAGCTGATTATCACGCATATCTATGAGCTTATCCCGGCGGAGCTGAACGAAAAGAACAAGCGGTTCATGATAGCGGACATCAAAAAGGGTCTGCGATATGACCGAGTGGAGGACAGCTTCACCTGGCTTTGGAAGGCCGGAGTTGCCTTGGGCGTGTTCAACACAACGGAACCCACGGTGCCGCTCCTGCTGAATGAAAAGAGTACGCTGTTCAAGCTATTCCTTTCGGATGTGGGGCTGCTTACCACAATTTACGGTAAAGCCTGCAAGCTGAAGATTGTCAGCAAGGAGAAGGACATCAACAAGGGCGCTGTATATGAAAACGTGGTGGCGCAGGAGCTTCATGCCCACGGCTATCCGCTGTACTACTACAACAGCAAGAAGAAGGGTGAGCTTGACTTCGTGGTCGAGCATGTGGGGCAGGCGCTCCCCATCGAGGTAAAGAGCGGAAAGGACTATGAAAAGCACTCCGCACTGGATAACGTAATGGCCGTTGAGGAATACGGCATCAGGGAAGCCTATGTTTTCACGAACGACAATGTAAAGGTAGACGGGAGGCTGACGTACTACCCCATCTATATGGTCATGTTCCTGCAAGACGACCCGATAGGTTTCATCGACATCTCCGTGGACAGGTTCAAGCTGTGAGCCGCAGTAAAGTAAGGAGCGACGCAAGAGCGACCTCAACCCACATTCTACTTCCCAAAATCGAAAAAAACTTGATTTTGGGAAGTAGAACACCGACTTAAAAGCGAAAGCGTCCCGAATCCAATGCAGGAAACGGGACGCTTTCCATAGTACCGACCCCTACATAGAGCGTCCATACCGGGCGCTCTAAATTTATGCCATGAAGGAGGAGCAATATGCCGAGCAAGCTACAAACGTATATGCAGATGGCGGACGAGGCGCAGCGGCAAATCACCGGCAGCTACCGGGGCTGGACGGGCTTTCTCACCACCGCCGCAAGGCTGTACAAATACCCCTACGCCGAGCAGGTCATGATCCACGCCCAGCGTCCGGACGCCACCGCCTGCGCGGAGTACGACTTCTGGAACGAAAAGATGGGCCGGTATGTCCGCAGGGGCTCCAAGGGCATCGCCCTCATCGACAGCAGCGGCGAAAGACCGAGGCTTCGGTATGTGTTCGACGTGTCGGACACGGGCGGCAGGGAGTTTCCCAAGAGCCGCTATCTGTGGGAATACCGGGAGGAACACGCGGATGCGGTAAGCGCCATGCTGGAAAGCCGCTACGGTGTGGACGGAAAAGGAGGGCTCCCTGACCAGCTTGAGCGCATCGCGTCTCAGCTTGCGGAGGAATACTGGAGGGACTATAAGCGGGATATCCTCGCCATCGTTGACGATTCCTTTCTTTACGGGTATGATGAATTTAACGTAGGAGCGGCCTTCCAAAGCGCCGCCGCCGTCAGCATCGCCTACTCGCTCATGTCCCGCTGCGGGCTTGAAGCGGACGACCGCTTCGAGCATGAGGATTTCCTGAGCATCTTCGATTTCAACACCCCGGAAGCCGCCGCCGAGCTGGGCACGGCGGTGAGCAGGATCAACGGAGAGGTGCTGCGGCAGATCGAAGTCACCATCAAGAATTACGAGCGCGAGAAACTCGCGGAAAGGAGCCATAGCCATGACAGAGCTGACCTACACCAAGAACGGGGACTACCTGATTCCCGACCTGACGCTGAGCGAGACGCCGGAGGACACGAGACCCCTGGGCAAGTACGGGAGACTGCGCAGGATCTACCTTCAGGAGCACAGACCGGGGCTGTACAGCCGTCTGGTGCTGTCGGAGAAGCTGTTCCCGCACCTGCGGGAGATCGACGAGACGGCGAACCGGAGGCTGGAGCAGATGATGCCGGAGCTGATGGAATCGGCGGGCGTGACGGAGGAGCTGAAAGCCCGCGACCAGATGAAATGGGTGGGGCTGATGAACAGCCTGAAAGCGCAGGCCGAGGAGATCATCCTCAGCGAGCTGGTATACAACTGACCGATGACACGCCGGAAGCGGAACCGGCGCAGCCCCCGATACCGCAGGCATACCAACTGAGCCTGTTCCCCACGGAGGAAGAGCAAATCGCATATATCGCAGAAGCGGAGAGCTACACGCCCTCCGCTTTTTCCATGTCCATCCCGCAGGCGGATATCGACCACATTCTGCGCATGGAGGGCAACGCCGACTATGCCCGCATGAAGATCGCCACGGAGTTCTCCAAGGGCAAGAGCGTGGAAGAAATCGCGGCGTTTCTTCAAAGCAGCTTCCACGGCGGCAACGGCGTCGTCACCGAAAACGGCAGATATTCCGTCTGGTACGCCGACGACGGCATTCACATCGCCAATGGGGACGCAGCAAGATACCTGACCTCCGCAAAGGTCGTAAGCTGGCAGGAGGCGGCGGAGCGCATCGGGCTGCTTTTGGAGCAGGGCGAATACGCCGCCAACGTAGAGCTTGCGGAAGCGCCGGGACACGAGCGCACGGAGCTGGCGCAGTCTATCTGGTATCTACGGCAGGATTTAAGTGAAAAGGCGCGGGCGCAGGGCTACCTCTCCTGCCTGTCGGATATGCGGGGCGGCGGTTTCCCGGAGGAAACGGCGCGGCTTGCCGGGCGGCTGAGAGACCCTGCGTTCCGTGAAGTCCTCATGGACGATTTAGCACAGCTCCGATCCGACTGCCGGGAGGACAGGAGCCTGCTGCGCTTTCACTACCACAAGCCGGACAAAATCGAGCAGGGTTTGCGGGAGCTGTCCCTGCCCCGCAGGGAGTACCGCACCGAAATGGCGGAGATCCCCGCCGTGCAGCGGTTCATTACGGAGGACGAGATCGCCGCGACCCTGACCCGCGGCAGCAATATTGAAGGGAGCAAGGGGCGCATCTACGCCTATTTCAAAGAGAAACACAGCCCCAAAGAGCAGGCGGACTTCCTAAAAGATGAATACGGCATTGGGGGACGCTCCCACGCGGTATCCGGCGCATCCCACAGCGGTGAGGATCACAGCGGCAAGGGCGTCAGCCTGAAAAAGCAGGACTGTCCCGATGTGCAGTTAAAATGGAGCAAGGTTGCCTCCCGTATCTCCGAGCTGATCCGCAAAGACCGTTTCCTGACCCCGGAGGAAAAGACACAGTACGAGCAGCTTCAGCGGCAGACCGCAGCGCGAAGCGCAGCATGGAATGACTACAATGCCGTAAAGGAAGCCCACCCGGACGACCTCGTGCTGTTTCAGGTAGGGGATTTCTTTGAGCTGTATGGCGAGGATGCAAAACAGGCGTCGGGGCTGCTGGATATGAACCTGACCTCCCGCAGTATCCCCGGCGCTGGCCGTGTGGAGATGTGCGGTGTACCGTCGCACAATTTAGAGATGTATGTAGAGAAACTGCGCGATAAGTATGATGTGACGATTGCCGAAGCGCCGGACTTTAGAGGTGAGCGCCGCGTCTATACCCTGCGTTCCGTTGACCATGAAGCGGAGGCCGCCATCGACGCACAGGAGGCAGAGTTTGGCGCGGACGGCACACGGGTATTCCGCGATCCTGCCGCAGAGCAGGCTCAACCTACGGTGCAGGAGCTGTTCGAGCGATACCGCCTGAGCGTGGGCAACGCGCTTTCCAAGGATGAAGCATTTCTCAACGCCTGCCGCAACTCCGACCGTCAAAACGCCTATCTGGAGGGCGCGGCGGCAATCCGGCGCATCGTCACAGAATCCGGCGATTTGCAGCTCACACGGCTCTATTTCGATATGCCCGCGTTCCACAACCGGCTCCATCAGGAGCTTTTGGACGAGCTTTACCCCACGCTGGCAACGACGGTTACGCCCTCGCCCTACAAGGTCACGCAGGCGGACATTGACGCGGCCTTGCAGCAGTGGAACGGCAGGATTGAAAGCAAGCACGCAGTTGTCCGCTATATGAAGGCTCACGCCCGCGACCGGGATACCGCCGCATGGCTGGCACGGGAGTACGGCTTGAAGGATACCTCTAAACCGCTGCAAATCTCCGTGGGCAATTCCGAGCCGGTTGTATTGTCATGGGCGAAGGTGCAGCGGCGCATTGCGCAGCTCATTCAATCCGACAACTTCTACACCGAGCAGGAACAGGACAACTTTGACAATATTGACCCCATCGCCATCCGGGAAGCGCTTGCTGAACGCGGTATTGTGGGTGGGCGCATTGTGGACGCGGAAGCTAATCGCAACAGCCCCTTCATCCGGCAGGTTATGGCGGATGTGGAGCAGATCGCGGCGCAGGAAAGAAAGGCACAGCAGGAAGAACCTGCCCTCGACCCCACAGACCGTTTCCACGTGGTGAGCCTTGACCGGGGCTTCCGTACCCTGTACGCCGTGTGGGACGACGAGACCCACGGCTACTATGTGGACACAGACGGCGTAACCGAGGAATTTACAAGCGAATGGCAGGCGGAGGCGTACCGGCTGGAGCTGCAAGGGCAGGCGGAGCAGGCGCTTTTAGAGCGTGCAAAGGGGCTGATCTCCGACTTCTGCCGGAGCGAATACGGCGCAGAGGCGGATTTCAGCGACCCCACCAAGATCGGCGTCGCCTACACCACCGTCACCGACGATGAGATTCCCATTCAGGTGAACATCGACCTTGTGAATTACCGGCTGGAGCGCTATCTGGACGATGAGCATCTGGAAACCCGGCAGTACGGCTCTTTGCAAGAGATTATTACCAACGAGCTGGAAAATCTCGATTTCAGCGACCTCATTCACGTTTCGGATGAGGTTGTGGAGCAATACCGCTGGCACGCGCCGGAGGAAGCAGTTACAGACGTTCCCGAAACAGCTCCTGTCCCGCAGCGAGAACAGTTCCCGTATTCCGTAGGCGATACGGTATATTTGGAGGACGGCAAGCCGTTCATTATTGAGCGCATCGGGCTTTTTGATATTTCTCTCCGCGACCCATCGCTTCTCTACCCTATCTCTCGTGCGGAGAGCAGGGAGAGTTTTGCACGGCTCATGGAGCGGTATCCGCAGCCGGAAAAGGAACCTGCTTATACCGAGGAAACCGTGGCGGTATATCCCGGTGACAAAAATAACCTCCCTTATGACGTGGAGATTCGTACTCTGCGCTTTGACGAGCCGGAGCCTCCATCTTTTGAGGAGGTCGTGGACGCCAATCCCATTTCCGTGCAGGTAGGCGGCGAGTGGCAGACCTTCCCCAACCGTGAAGCCGCCGAAAAAGCCATGTACGATGAGTACAAGGACAATCTTCGCCGGAACGCAGAAAACTTCCGCATCACCGATGATGCCCTCGGTGTCGGCGGCGCAAAAGCAAAGTTTCGGGCAAATATGGCGGCTATCCATCTCCTGCAAGAGCTGGAGTTTGAGGGCTTACAGGCCAGCCCGGAACAGCAGGAAATCCTCTCCCGATATGTGGGCTGGGGCGGGCTTGCGGACGCTTTTGATGAAAGCAAGGATAACTGGAAAGACGAATTTGCGGAGCTGTACGCCGCGCTATCCCCGGAGGAATACGCCGCCGCCAGAGCGTCCACGCTGAACGCCCATTACACCAGCCCCACCGTTATCCGCGCCATTTACGACGCGGTGGAGAACATGGGCTTCCAGACCGGCAACATTCTGGAGCCCAGCATGGGCGTGGGCAACTTCTTCGGTATGCTGCCGGAGAGCATGAAAAGCAGCAGGCTCTACGGCGTGGAGCTGGATTCCATCACGGGACGTATTGCCAAGCAGCTCTATCCAAAGGCGGATATTACCGTGGCCGGCTTTGAAACCACCGACCGGAAGGATTTCTACGATCTCGCCGTGGGCAACGTACCCTTTGGACAGTATCAGGTCAGCGACCGGGCTTTTGACAAGCTCGGTTTTTCCATCCACAACTACTTTTTCGCAAAAGCGCTGGAGCAGGTGCGTCCGGGCGGCGTGGTGGCCTTCGTCACCTCCCGCTATACCATGGACGCCAAGGACAGCGCCGCAAGGAAGTATATTGCCCAGCGCGCGGACTTCCTCGGCGCGATCCGCCTGCCCAACAATGCGTTCCGCGCCAACGCCGGTACGGATGTCGTTTCGGATATTATCTTTCTTCAAAAGCGGGACAGACCCATTGAGATCGAACCCGATTGGGTACACACGGGTATCTGGCGAAACCCGGGAGCGAACGCGGACGGCTTTTCCATCAACCGGTATTTCATCGACCACCCGGAGATGGTGCTGGGACGGCAGACCTCAGAAAGCACGCAGTACGGCAGGCAGGACTTTACCGTTGCGCCCATCGAGGGCGCAGACCTTGCGGAGCAGCTCAGCGGCGCAATTCGGAATATCCGTGGAACCTACGCGGAAGCGGAGCTGCCCGATCTGGGCGAGGATGAGACCATCGTGGAGACCATCCCGGCAGACCCGAATGTGCGGAACTTCTCCTACACCGTGGTGGACGGGGAGCTGTACTACCGGCAGAACAGCATCATGACCAAGCCCGACTTCAACGCCACCGCAAAGGAACGTGCCAAGGGCATGGTGGAGCTGCGGGACTGCGTGCAGAAGCTCATCTCTCAGCAGATGGACGGCTTTATTTCGGATGAAACCATCCGGCAGACGCAGGCAGAGCTGAACACCCTATACGACGGCTTCACCGCAAAGTATGGGCTTATTAACTCCCGCGCCAACGCCCTGGCCTTTGCAGAGGACAGCTCCTACTATCTGCTCTGCTCTCTGGAGGAGCTGGACGAGGACAAAAACCTCAAGCGCAAGGCGGATATGTTCACCAGGCGAACCATACGGGCGCACGAGGCCGTGACCAGCGTGGACACCGCTTCGGAGGCGCTGGCGCTGTCCATCTCCGAAAAAGCCTGCGTGGATATGGCGTATATGGCGCAGCTCACCGGCAAGGACGAGGACGCTCTCGCCTCCGATCTTCGTGGTGTTATCTTCCGCAATCCCGAAAATAAGCGCTGGGAGACCGCGGACGAGTACCTCTCCGGCAATGTAAGGGAAAAGCTGCGTATCGCACAGTCTGCTCAGAATTTGTTTGAGGGCGATTACGCCGGAAACGTGGAAGCGCTGAAAGCCGCGCAGCCCAAAGACCTTGATGCTTCGGAAATCGAGGTGCGGCTGGGTGCAACGTGGATCGACCCCTCGTATATCCGGGAGTTCATGTGGGAGACCTTCGAGACGCCCTTCTACCAGCAGCGCATGATCGACGTGACCTATTCCGCCTTCACCGCCGAATGGAACATCAGGAACAAGAACGCGGTCAGTTACAGCAATATTGCCGCGTATATGACCTACGGCACGGAGCGCGCAAACGCCTATAAGATTCTTGAAGATACCCTGAACCTGCGCGACGTGCGCATCTACGATACCAAGCACGATGCGGACGGCAGGGAGCGGCGCGTGCTCAACAGCAAGGAAACCACCCTCGCCCAGCAGAAGCAGCAGGCCATCCGGGACGCTTTCCGGGACTGGATATGGCGCGACCCCGACAGGCGGCACACCCTGGTCGCAAGGTACAACGAGCTGTTTAATTCCACCAGACCCCGCGAATACGACGGCAGCCACATCACCTTTGCGGGCATGAACCCGGAGATCCGGCTGCGGGAGCATCAGCTCAACGCGGTCGCCCATGTGCTCTACGGCGGCAACACCCTCCTTGCCCACGAGGTGGGCGCGGGCAAGACCTTCGAGATGGTAGCCGCTGCCATGGAATCCAAACGGCTGGGGCTGTGCCACAAGTCCCTGTTTGTCGTTCCCAACCACCTGACCGAGCAGTGGTCTGGCGAGTTCCTGCGGCTGTACCCCTCCGCCAACATCCTCGTGGCTACGAAAAAGGACTTCGAGCCGAAGAACCGCAAGAAGTTCTGCGCCCGCATCGCCACGGGCGAATACGACGCCGTTATCATCGGCCACTCGCAGTTTGAGAAGATACCCGTATCCATGGAGCGGCAGCAGCGGCTTTTGGCGGAGCAGATCTTTGAGGTGGAGGAAGGTCTGCGGGAGCTGAAAAGCCAGCGGGCGGAGCGGTTCACCATTAAGTCTCTGGAGCGCACCAAGCGCGGCCTTGAAGCCAAGCTCAAAAAGCTCCAGGACAGCTCCCGAAAGGACGATGTTGTGACCTTTGAGCAGCTGGGCGTAGACCGTTTGTATGTGGACGAGGCGCACAACTACAAGAATCTTTTTCTCTACACCAAGATGCGCAACGGGGCGGGGCTGTCCGCCACCGACGCCCAGAAATCCTCGGATATGCTGCTCAAGTGCCGGTATATCGACGAGATCACCGACAGCCGCGGCGTGGTATTCGCCACGGGTACGCCCGTCTCAAATTCCATGACGGAGCTTTACACCATGATGCGCTATCTCCAGCACGACGCCATTCGCGGCAAGGGGCTTGCCCACTTCGACTGCTGGGCTTCCACCTTCGGGGAAACGCAGACCGCCATTGAGCTGGCTCCCGAGGGTACGGGGTACCGGGCGAGGACGCGGTTTGCCAAGTTCTTTAATCTGCCTGAGCTCATGACCCTGTTCAAGGAGGCGGCGGATATCAAGACCTCAGATCAGCTCAACCTGCCTACGCCCACGCCCATCTATCACAACGAGGTGGCGCAGCCCACGGAGATACAGAAGCAGATGGTGCAGGAGCTGTCCGAGCGCGCCGCAAGGGTACACGCACAGCTTGTTGACCCCGGCACGGACAATATGCTCAAGATCACCTCGGACGGGCGCAAGCTGGGGCTTGACCAGCGCATCATCAACCCCGACCTGCCGGACGACCCGAACAGCAAGGTCAATCGCTGCGTGGACAATATCCACCGCATCTGGCAGGACGGGCAGGCAGACAGGCTGACCCAGCTCGTGTTCTGCGATTTGTCCACCCCGAAAACCGGCGCGACCGGGGCGAAGGCGGCAAAGACGGCGGGCGGGAATCTGGACAGCCCGGAGCTCAACGCCGTCGAGCGGCTGATCGACAAGGAAAATCCCGACGAACCCGGCTTCACGGTATATGACGACATCCGGGAAAAGCTCGTCGCCAGAGGAATCCCCCGCGAGCAGATCGCCTTTATCCATGAAGCCAACACCGAGACGCGGAAGAAGGAGCTGTTTGCAAAGGTGCGCTCCGGGCAGGTGCGTGTGCTCATGGGCAGCACCTTCAAAATGGGCGCGGGCATGAACGTGCAGGACAGGCTCGTGGCGCTCCACGACCTCGACTGTCCGTGGCGACCGGGCGATCTGGAGCAGCGCAGCGGGCGCATCATCCGTCAGGGCAACCGCAACAAGGAGGTACACATCTACCGCTACGTCACGGAATCCACATTCGACGCTTACCTCTGGCAGACGGTGGAGAATAAGCAGAAGTTCATATCCCAGATCATGACCTCAAAATCCCCTGTTCGCTCCTGCGAGGACGTGGACGAGACCGCTCTTTCCTACGCCGAGATCAAGGCGCTGTGCGCCGGAGACGAGCGTATCAAGGAGAAGATGGACCTGGATGTGGACGTTGCCCGCCTGAAGCTCATGAAGGCCAGCCATCAGAGCCAGCAGTTCCGTCTGGAGGACAATCTGCTCAGGCATTTCCCCGAACAGATCCGGCAGAACGAGAGCTTCGTGGAGGGCTTCACCGCCGATATGCAGACGCTCTCGGCACATCCGCACCCCGTGGACGGCTTTGCGGGCATGGAGGTCAAGGGCGACCTTCTCACCGACAAGGACAACGCAGGCGCTGCCATTCTGGAAGCCTTCAAGGACGCAAAGGGCATGGAGCCCGTTCCCATCGGGAGCTACCGGGGCTTTGCCATGTCCCTGACCGTGGAGGACTTCGGGCGGGACTTTATTCTCACCCTCAAGGGCAAAATGAACCACCGCGTGACGCTGGGCAAGGACGCGCGGGGCAACCTCACCCGCATTGACAACGCCCTGAACGCCATGCCGGACAGATTGCAGAATGTCAGAAACACGCTGGACGCGCTCACCGCGCAGATGGAGACGGCAAAGGCGGAGCTGGGCAAGCCTTTCCCCCAGGAGGATGAGCTGCGGACAAAATCCGCGCGGCTTGCGGAGCTGAACGCCGAGCTGAACATCGACGACCGCACGCCCATGGAGCAGATGGCGGAGGACGCGCCCGCCGTGCAGAGCGCAAAGGCGGAGCGTCCCTCCGTGCTGGCAAAGCTGAAAGCGCCGCTGTCCCAGCCCTGCGCCGAGGACAAAATCAGGCGCAGAAACAAGGAGGAACGCTAAAAAAACGGCGGCTCCGACGAAGAATGGATTTTGTCGGAGCCGCTTCACTACAGCTTAATGAAAGGAAGGATGCACCAATATGAAGGATATTCCCGTTTACAGATTTCCCGCCGAGCACGCCCGTGAAAACGGCGAGCTGGAGCTTTACCGCGCCTCCAACAAGGCCAATGCCGCCTGCAAGGAGGCCATTGAGAAGGCGATCTCCGAGCATTATTGCGATAACGTCCTGCACCGGGAAGCCGTCGCGCAGGTGGCGGAGCAGTTCGGGCATGAGCGCATTTTATATGTGCTGGCGATTACCATTCGGCAGAAGGATTGGGACGCACGGTTCTCCACGGACAACAAACAATGGGCAAAGACCGTTCCCGTCGCGGAGAACCCCGACGCATGGGGGACGGATCGGAACTGCTATCTGGCGGTGAACAGCCACAGCGGGCTGGTTGACCTGTTTACCAAGCTGGCGCGGGAGGACGCAAGGGCGCATGAGCGCAGGCCCTCGGTGCTCGGCAGACTGAAAAGCAGACCGCCCGAGGCGGCAGCGGAGGCAGTCAAAAAGGCAAAGGAGCCGTCCCTGTGAGCGCGCAGTTCATGCGCCGGAGCATCCGCATCTCCGTTCGCCTGACGGAGGAGGAGCACCGGCTGCTGAAGGAAAAGATGGCGCGGATCGGCGTTACCAATCAGGAGGCGTTCCTGCGGAAGATGGCGCTGGACGGGCTGGTGATCAGGCTGGATTTGCCGGAGCTGAAGCAGATGATATCGCTTCTGCGCTACACGAGCAACAACATCAATCAGATCGCCAAACGGCTCAACGAGAGCGGCAGAGCCTACGACACCGACCTTGCGGAGATTCTGGAAAAGCAGAAGCAGCTATGGGGACTTGCCAACAAAATTCTTATGAAGCTGTCCACCATTCAGTGAGCAGGCAGAAATATACGATAAGCCCATGCTGCCGGCATCCTTGTTTTAGGGCAGCTCTTTCTGTATAATGAAATCAAAAAGGACGGAAAACGACTATGAAATTTATTTTGAAACTGCTGCTTGCGCCCCTTATGCTGGTTTTGTGGATCGTGGAATGGGCGCTCACGCTGGCGCTCAAGGCTTCCGCCGTGGTCTGCGTCATCGCCTCCGCCCTGTTTCTGCTTTCAGGTGTTTTTTACTTTGTGGACGGCAACGTGCAGAACGGCTGCATCTGTCTGGGCATTGCGTTTCTGCTCTCCCCTTACGGACTGCACTATTTGGCGGTGAAGATCACAGCGCGTTTTATCGGTATGAGAATGCTGCTCAAGGAGCGAATCTACGGATAAACGGAATATGCGGAATGTGAAAAGGCGCAGGCTCCCTCCTGCGCCTTTTTCCATGGAGGGAATATGGCGACCACACGAATCATACCCATGCACTTAAACAAGGGCAAGACGCTTACGCAGTGCCTTGCCGACCGGACGGAGTACGGCATGAATCCGGATAAGACTGAGGGCGGTGCGCTGATCTCCGCGTTCGCCTGCGAGCCGGAGACCGCCGTTTCCGAATTTGCCCTGTCCAAGCGGGAGTACCGGGAGCTTACCGGACGGGTGCAGGAAAGCGACGTCATCGCCTATCAGGTACGGCAGTCCTTTAAGCCCGGAGAGGTTACGCCGGAGGAGGCCAACCGCATAGGATATGAATTTGCCCAACGCTTCCTGAAGGGCCGGCACGCTTTTCTCGTCTGCACCCACACCGACAAAAAGCACATTCATAACCACATCTACTGGAACTCCACGGCGCTGGACTGTACGCGGAAGTTCAAGAACTTCATCGGCAGCTACCGCGCCGTCCGCAGGCTGTCCGACCTGATCTGCGCCGAGCACCGGCTGTCCGTGGTGGAGAATCCGCAAAGGCACGGGCTGAGCTACAACAAATGGCGCGGCGGTCACGACAAGCTCTCCAACCGCGAGCTTCTGCGCATGGCGATAGACGCGGCGCTTGAAAAGCAGCCCAAGGACTTCGACGTACTTTTAGCCCTTTTGAAATCCTCCGGCTATTCCGTTGCCCGAAAGGGCAGGCTGTCGCTGCGGCACGAAAACCAGAAACAGAGCATCCGCCTGGATTCCCTGGGCGAGGGATATTCCGAACAGGAGCTGCGCGCCGTCCTTGCGGGAAGCAGGACGCACAAGCCCTTTGTCAGGAAAAAATATCCGAAGCGCAGGGAGCGCGCCACGCTGATTTCCGACATTGAGGCAAAGCTCAACGCAGGAAAAGGCTACCGCTACGATCAGGCGATGAAGGTGGTAAAGCTCAAGCAGATGGCAAAGACGCTGGTGTATCTGGAGGAAAAGGGCTTTGCCGATTTCGACGCGCTGGCCGACGCCGCCGCCGATGCGGAGAAGCGGTTCCATGATTTGAAGGCGGCCATAAAGGCGGCGGAAGCGCGTATGGGCGAGATACAGACCCTGCGGACGCACATCATGAACTATTCCAGGACTCGCAGCGTTTACACCGGCTACCGCAAGGCGGGGTACTCGAAAAAATACCTTGCGGAGCATGAGGGGGATATCCTCATCCACAAGGCGGCGAAGAAAGCTTTTGATGCGTTTGGCCTTAAAAAGCTGCCCACGGTCAGGAGCCTGAACGAGGAATTTGCAAGGCTGCTGGCAGAGAAAAAGGCGGCCTACGCCGAGTACCACCGGGCGCAGGAGCAGATGCGGGAGCTGCTGATCCACAAGGCGAACGCCGCCTATCTGCTGGGGCTGGACGAACAGAACCGGCAGACCACCGAGCGGCAGCGCGAGGAAAAATAGCGATGGCACATCGCGCAGCCACAGATGAAATCTGTGTTGCAGGGGGTATGGGGAACGCCCCATCAAGCAAAAGGCGGGGACTCGTCAGAGTCTCCGCCTGGTGTCTTTTGGCTCCAAAAGACCTTGCTTGCCATTTCTGGACTCAAGTGCAATTTGGGGAGCTGACGAAATATATTTCTAGCTGATTCTTTTTTGGAGCGAAAAGTATGGTATAATGAGCAAGCAGTAGCGATGAGCAAAACGCACATGTGCACATGTTTTTGGGGTTTACTCATGGCTGCAGAACCAAAGAAAGGGGGTGACAATATGAATAACATGTTCGCGAATTTAGAAGAATTGGAAATCATGGAGGTTTCGGAGGCTTCTCTTCTGGGTGAAACCGCTGCTACTAGCGGTTCCAGTTCCTGTGGTAGCTGCTCTACCTGTGGCTCCACTTCTTGCATCAGCTGTGGGTCTGGTGCTGTCAGCATCAGCACTTAAAATGCATTTCCAAAAACGTTTTTTGGAGCCATGCAGAGCGCGTCTGTTAGTGCAATCGCAACAAGCAAAGGCTTGCAACCTTTTATGTAAAGGAGCCTGCACCTCTCAGCTTGGCAATGCGTAGTGCAATAACTATTTTCGAATACTGCGGGGGCAATCAGCTCTAGTTGCCCCCGTCGTGATATTTTATGAAAGGTGATGAGTGATATGTGTGTCATTAGAGTCGATGACCTGTCAAAAAAATATGGAGAGAAGATCGTCCTGCAAAATGTTAATTTTCAGATTCCCCGTGGCGAAACGGTTGCTGTCGTTGGACCTAACGGAACGGGTAAAACCACGTTGCTGGAGATTTTGATGACCCTTCGCAAATGTGATAGCGGCACAGTGGAAATTCTGGGACATAGCCTCAAGGAACAGAAAAATGTGGATGCAATCCGTGCCAAAATCGGTGTTATGCTCCAAGAAGGTGGCATGTATAGCTTCATCAAGCTGAAGGAAGCGCTGGATTTGTTCGCCTCCTTCTATGATGTAGGCAAGGAAAAAATACGGCATTTGATAGAATTCTTTGAGCTTGAACCCTATCTGAACACCAAGTATGCAAAGTTGTCTAGTGGCTGGAAGCAGCGTTTTCTCTTGGCAATTGCATTCCTTCATGACCCTGATTTACTGTTTTTGGATGAACCTACAACGGGATTAGATCCTAAAGCAACACAACTGGTATGGAAAAAAATTAAAAGCGGAAATGAGAATAAAACGATTCTTGTATCGACTCACTCCATGGAAGAGGTAGATAAATTCTGTGACCGCGTAATCGTTTTGAATCGGGGTGGAATTATAGCCAACGATTCTCCAGCGAATATCAAAAATCAGCTGGGAGTATCGTTCTTTACAGAAGCATACTTTATGTTGATCAAGGGGGAATCGTAAAAGGAGAGTTTCATACAAGAGTCTTTGGAAGCAGTTTTGGTATGATTTGGTTATTTTTTTTCGGGAACCGTTCTTTGCCCTGCCGATTTTGTTGCTTCCCGGTATTTTTTTTATCGTCTACGCTGGTTCCATTGCGAAAAACCAAAGCGATTTATCCGGCTTTGCGCAGTACATCCCGATGTACATGATTCTGATATGCTTTCTTACGGTCTTTTTTAATATCGGGACTCAATATGTTACGGATAAGCAAAGCGGAATTTTCAAGCGGATACTGCTTTCGCCGATCAGCTTGTTTAATCTGGTTTTGACCTATTCCCTCCGCGGACTGTTTGTATCCATTCTTGGCTATTTTGAAATGCTCGCTATCGCGGTCTTTGTTTTCAACATTCCGCTTGGGGAAAATATGCTTCTGTTCTTTCTGTCCTTTATAGTCATCGTGATGATTATGATGCTGCTGAGCTTGACGCTGCATGGTTTTTTTAAGAACAGCCGCCAAGCGATGCCTTTTACTATTATCGGATTCCAGTACGTGTTGTTTGCATCAGGGATGATTATGCCCGTGGAGAATATGGCAAAATTCATGCAAGTCCTTGTGTACATAAATCCCATATACCACATGAATCAGGTATTGATAAACGTGTGGTTCATGGAGCGACCCCAACTTGTGAATCTCTTGGCTTTGCTTGGCTGGATCTTGGTGTGCATTGTGCTAATTCGTATCCAGAAGGGTTTTGCCGTAGATAAGTAATAGATGTGGAACGTTAATGTGAAAAAAGTAATATTTCCCTACTGCTTGGAGCGGAGCACCAACGTAACAAAAGAACACCTGCAAAAAATAGAGTGTATGGATTTGATAGCATCTATAGATATGTATGAGCAGGCTGTGGAGGAACTGAATGTTCTGTCGAGTTTGTGCGTCAATGCCTTGGAGCAGGCATACAGCAAACAACAGAATCCAGACATTCTTAAAACTAAAAGGAAAATTTCTGCGCAAAAACCAACCTCTGGCGTTGTGCATCTAAGTGTCAATGAAAAGGTCTTGATACAACGGTACAACGCGCAGCTGGAAAAAACGCTTGCGTGCAGGGAATCATATCGTGAACTGTATTCCAGCTGCCTGAATCGTAACCGCTGTTATGTGCGAGCTGTCGTTGCAGAAAACGCAGACATTCTGCGCACACTGCCTTTAATAAACAAGGATTTTATCTATAAACTAGACAAATATATGTCTATTCCAGTGGATAAGCATACAGCTAAAATCCGAAAACTGGACCATCAGATGATTCGCCTTTTTACACGAGCCATAACAAAAACGAGCCCCTTCAGCTTTCTGACATCGGTCTGCTTGTATCCCCTTCAGCAGACTCAGACTGAAAGATATACGTCCGAGGAGCGAACTTCTCTTTGCGAGATAAACAATTATATCCTGAAAGCTATATATAGCTTTATCGTTCAAAGGGAGCATTTCGCCAAACAAATCGAATATCGACTAACTGCCCACAAAGAATATGCGGATAGGTATGTTTTTCTTTACCAGAGAGACTACGAAAAGGGCAAAGTTTATAAAACAGTAGATGCTACAGTCAGCGTGAAGAAAAGCCCCATTATAGATTTGGTGGTTAGCCATTTCAACGGAAGTGTATTCCATTATGAGGATTTGCTGAACTTTTTTGTGGAGCATGGAGCGTACGCGCAGCAAGCTGCCGGAATAATCTACAAGAATTTTATCCTTGGAAACCTCATAGTTCCCTGTACGGGCATTGATGATACACACGAGAATATCTATGCGGATTTCTATGAGAAGACGGGAAAGCTGAAGGATGATGAGGATGGTCGTTTGCAGAGTGTATTGGAGCGGGTGCGTGCCTATGAGCAGTGCGTTTCCCGGTTTGCACATGCAGATTGGCGGATGCGATTCCAGCTTGTTCAGAAGCAGGATTCCCTGCTGGGTGAAATTGAGACGCTCCTTGATAAACAGTTTGCACACAATATTCTTTTATATGAGGATTCCATGTATGCTAAACCAAAGAATCCGATTTCTGCGCAGGAATGGGATAGCTATGAGTGGGAAAAACTCCAGCTGTTTTTCAGTTGTTTAGACCAAAGCGCATTGACCTATTTGCTATTCAGTGAAATGTTCGCAGAACAATTTGGTGAAAAGCAGATTCAGGCGAATGATTTGGATGTATATAAACTGTTTGTTGAGGCGGCATCTCGATTAACAGACATATGGAAGGATAACTTTAGCCAGATTTCTTTTGAGACCAGTGATAAGATACGTCGTATCACTGAGATTAAACAAGCTTTTTTTGATGTCATCTGTCGGTGTAAGGAAGAACGAGAACCGCAGAACCTGAAAGCGTGGATTGATGAAATAGTAGAGAACAATGCTGATTTGTTCTTCCATGAAATTGATTCTGCAACGGTTTTCTTTCAAAAATCGGACTCAGGTGAATTAATTTTCAATAAGGTTTATAAAGGACAACTGCTGTTCTTTACAAGATTTTTAAAGTTGTTCTCTGCTAACGATGCTAAAATACAGGAATATTGCCGTCATGCTTTCGGTTCCAATCCCTTGGAGATTACGGAGAGCTTCGGCTTTAATGCTAACGTGCATCAGCGGATATTTAAGCATCGACTGGTGTTGGATCTCACAGAGCGTAACGATGCGTCCAATGGCGATATCCCTATTGAAGAATGCTTCTTCTATTATGATGCAGAAAAGAAATTGGTCAAGCTGATGCATAAGGATTTTGGGGAAATTAATGGTGTTTTCCTTGGCAGCCTTGCGCAAAACCTCATGCCCATTTCTCTTCGCACGATTAACGGAATGCAGCCCAGTACCCGTTTTGATCCCACCTTCATGAATCTATGGAATGCCGCCAAGAAAGAGACCCTGATAGCTGACCATATTCCCAGAATACAATATGGAGGGATTGTGTTTTTAAGAGAGCAGTATTTGATTAACAGCAGCTACAACTTGAGTAGGCCGGTTGAGGAACTGTATATGGAGATTTTGCGAGACTTCCGGGCAGCGGGATTGCCTATGAAATTTTTTATTCGTCCGTATATTAATGGCGCTGATTTTGACTTTTATAATATGGGGCGTACTTCTCTGAAACCACAGTATATCGACCTATCCAGTCCTCTGCTATTTCAGGAGTTCTTACGGGAAATGGGAACACAGGCGCAATTTTTGATAGAGGAGCAATATCCAGATAATCTTGAGGACGACTATGTATGTGAGTACCAAATAGAATCTACTATCTATGCTTCGTGAGTGAAAACTGCGCAAAGTAACTATTATTCGATTTTAGGAAAGAAGTATAATGTAATATGATTGACTTAAAGTGCTTTAGGAAAACTAATGTTTATTTTTATGGAAATGAAGCGGAAAAGCAGGCGTTCTATATTGCCTGTGTCTGTCCTTTTTTTGAAAAACATAAAAAGGGACGATTTTTCGCAATTAGAGAATGGAACGGCGGACCCAATGTAGAGGTAGTCTACTATGGAGAGAAAATCGACAAGAAAGCTCTACGGGATGCAATCGCGGAATACTGCAAAAAAAACGACCTAAGTTGGAGTACAGAACAAATTGAGGAGAATCTACGTAGCTACAAAAAGAATCAAGAGAATCTGCTGAAAATTGAAAAAAAGAATAAGGTTGATATTTTAGCCAAAAACCATCTGCGCGTTTGCGACAGGCAGATAGATATTCAATACTATAAGCGAGTATACAATTCATCTGACCATGTAAAGCTCCATTTCGAAAGCCGGTGCTTACTCCAGCCTCTTCTGGAGGAGGCATTGGTAAAAATCCACAGTAAGCAGGATATGAACCTGCTTGTGATGAAACTGTATTGTATGACAATGCGGCTTTTTGAACATGGAGAAAAATTCGCAAGCCTTATGTTTGTTTCAAATATAGCTGGAGTTTTTGCCTTGGCTAAACAGTATGGCAAGGAAGATGCTTTCCGAAATTATTTTGAAAGTGAATATAAAAAATATCCTATGGGAGAATTTGAACAGGTGGAGTTGGATGGATCGCTATTGGATCGATTTTCAGTAGCTTGGACGCAGATTTATAACGATTGCATAGCTTTGGTAGATGAGGATTTACTATCGGAAAAAGGCTATTACCGTCTTGAGGACCAGGTGCAACAGGCGCGTGCCAATATGCATGGGCTGGAGAGCGAGTTTCACCAAACACTTATTCGGGACGAGCATCTGAATGAGATGGTAAGCAGTAGGACACATCTGGTATTTCGCTCTATTGTAAATATCCTCTATAATTTAATGCCGTCTTTAAATCTTTCTTTTTTAGATAAACAATTCTGCTGCTATGCTGTTGTCCGATATATCATGGAAAAGTATGATACGGACTGGAAGCACATTATGGAAGAGAGGGTGATTTAACTTGAAACTCATATATGCCCAAAATTGTGACATCTATTATGATTCACCTCAGGAGCGAATTATTTTTGCCAAGCGTGGGACGATTTTTGCACTAAAAAAGCCAAGAGCAGCCATGGATATTCTGAAAGAGATTATCTGCTTGTGTATGAATGGCTGTGATATTGAGGCGATCTTCCGAGATTTTCCTTCGGAAAAGCGACGAGAATATTTACAATATACCAAGTTGCTATGGGAGAATCACATTTTGGTAGAGATGCTGCCTGAACATCAGTGTTTAGATGCAGGATTGCTAGGCTTGATTTTAGGTAATTTTGACGGGAACCCAGAGTTGATTAGATTTTGGCTCAAAACCCCCATATATTGTGCTGGAGTGCCTGAAGTTATGGATACATGGCAAGGCTATGGTCTGTCCTGTGCAGAATATGTGCCGGACATTGCGCGACAGGAGCCTTGCCTTTATGTGGGCAAATATTCTGAGGCACAGTGTCAGCAGCTTCTGCATGGAAAGAATCTCATGATTCTCTTCCGGGAACATGGGGGAACCAGTTATTTGCTGTTCATAGACCACTATGATCGGGATATTTATGGTCGATTCGCCTCATTTTTTTGGAAGGAAAATGACTCATTTTATGCACGGTCAGGGATTCTTCCATTGCAAATGTTTCTCCATTTTTCCAACTGCTTTACAGGGAATAATAATCAAAAACTTCTGTGTGTAGCGGCGGATGCTACGATTCATAGCTTTAACATAGAAAAATTGGAGAAGGAAAGCACGACCTATTTTAATCGGGAGCAAATCCCTTATGTGGATAAGCAGAGAGCACTTATCCAAATTGAAAAACTGGCAGAGACTTCGCCATATTTGTTTCAGGGATGCAATATCGGAAATGAGCAGAACTGTCAAAGTCCAATATGTTGTTATCGGATTAATTTCGGCTTCGACCTTGGCAGTGGTAGCTATACGGGTTACCACGAACGGTACGAGGAGGCGGCTAGTCTTGCGTTTTTGCAGGGTCTTGAAAAAATGCTCAATAGAGAGAGCGCAGGACAATGGCGCTGCGGAACAAGCCGAGAGGACTATTATGCCAGAGGCTATATCTCTCTTTTAGAGCCATCTTACAGCTGTTTTGAAATCGAAAATCCTGATCCCGAAATTGCTCAGCGTTTAGCATATCTGGAAATTGTGCAGAGAAGCAAACTTCACCTATATTTCAGCAACTCAGCTGTGGTAGGGATAGGTGCAGTTCTGATTTGTGATGAGACGGGATACATTCTATGGGAGGGACAAAACGGGTATCGTCTGCGTGAAGATGCCTTAAATGGGGTATATCGCTTGATTGGCCAACATCAAAATTCAGATGTGCTTCAACAACCACAGTTATTACTTCAAGAGAAATATACGCTTCAGCAGCCGCAGAATATTCTGCCGGAGGAATACAATGCGGAGCAAACCGTGCGCAGGCTACAGGAATATTTTGCGGCAAAAAACAAAATTGTGGATGAGAGAATTTGGGCTTATCAGGCGCAGATTCAGGAAACCGGAATGCATGTTGGCGAGTTCTACTTTGTGAGATAGGAGCAATTGTGTGAAATTTGAAGTAGTTCATACTTGGGCTGAGTATAATCTGATGAAAACGCTAGAGCATAGCATTCCGCTCATTGTAACAGCTTCGTATATTTTTGCAGGTCCTCTGGGAATGCCAGAGCCTAACTGCTTTATGTGCTTGCTGGACAATATGAAGGATAACGGAAGTTTCCTTTGTGATGTGATTAACTCTACATTGGAAGCTGGTTTGCCATGTGTATTGTCATCCTTGGAACAGGGCAGTTTGGAGGGATTGGACTGGGAAAAACATGGCATTGTATGGATGATCTCTCGCAGAGATTTTTCGGTGGAAGCGTTGCCGATTCACTGCCATCCGCTGCGTAATTGTACCAAGCAAGCGAAGAATGAAATCCCACCCATACCAAACATGCAAGCCAAAATGGATATGGATAAGCGCATAAAAAGTGGTAGAACAATATTTACTCCAGAGAATGATAGAAGGTTGATCCACAGGCACAGCGGCATTGGATTGCGGTTGTATCGAGACACTGACGACAAATATGTACCAATGTGCTTTGTGAAAAGTCATCTTTTAGGGTCGCATTATTACTCCTATGGAAGAGCCTTGGATTTGGCGAGCACAGAAATGTCTGCAAAGTTTGAGATGCTGGAGCGCTATGCCTCGGTTGTCCCTCATGGTATGCCGACTTTACATGGAAGTTACGCGGAGCTTATGGCACTGGGCTATCCGATGGTTTCACCTCGCACTTTGACATTAAATAAGGTGACCTTGGATGTAGAAAAGAGCTATGGTTTTGTTCGATATGCAGATCAGGATTCATATCGCTGGTGCCCAGTACATGAACTGGTAAGCGGTTCGTTACATTATCTACCCGAACAAGTGTTGTATTATGATGCGCAGTTGGTTAGTAAGGAGCGCCGCTTTATTTATGAAACCTCCAATGGTTGCGCATTGGGAGGCAGTTACGAGGAAGCAATTGTCTATGCGCTGTATGAATTGGTTGAGCGAGATGCCTTTTTGATGCATTGGTATAATCGTGTAGCTCCGCCCTGCTTTAATATTGAAAGGATTCACAATCGGGCTTTGATAGCGCTTGTGCGTTATTTGACCTGTATTGGTTTTGAGATTCGCATGATGAATATTACCATGGAGACTGGAATTCCTGCGATATGGGTCGCCGCAATCGACCGCAATCATAAAGGTGGTGTAAAGTGCTACAATGCAGCCGGAGCGCATTTAAATCCAGAAAAAGCATTGGAGGCAGCTTTGGTAGAAATTGCAACATCAATCAGTGTTTACGATAGCATGGTGAGGAAAGGAAAACTAGATACCCGCCTGGCAGAGCTGCTGCATAAACCAGAGGCTGTGACCAATATGGAGGATCATGTTTACTTCTATGCTTTGGAAGGGAACTTCCCCTACATTAAACCATACTATGAAAATCGAGAGATTTTGGATTTTACGGAATACTTCTCTTCGTGGTATCAGACAGAAGATCATTCCAGTTCAATGGGGGGATTTTTGCAGCACTTTACAGCTCATCATCCTGAAATCTATGTGGCAAATATGGACAACTGCATCAATCAAGAACTGGGCTTATATTGCGTGAAGGCGATTGTTCCATCACTTTTAACCATGACTTTTGGTGTGCTCAATCAGCGACTAAATTTAGAAAGGATACAGAAAGGTGCGGTTCTTGCAGAAATTCGAAGCAGTGAAATCGCTGTTGAAGAGATTAATACAAACCCACATCCTTTCCCATAGGTGTGAATATGGAATTATTTGATAGAATTACAAGAGAACGTTACAACTACCCTAACCAATATTCTTCTGTGAAGTTTGTGGATTTTATGATGACAGACTTCAGCGATAGCGTGGAGTTTTCATTGCCAAAGGAAGCTGAACCAATTGGTGCGGTTGTGCGGGGCATATTCGGTTATACCAGATACGAACCGACCAATCCATATGTTTTTCATAAAGTGGTGCCTTCTGCCAGAAATGTCCATACTAATGAAGCTTATCTTGTATGCTGCGGCAATATTTGCCGATACAATTGTAAAACAAACAGTTTTGAATTTGTTTGTTATGACGGACGGGAAGCGGATAGCTTTCGTTTGGTAGTGGTTGCAGAACTCTGGAGAATCATGAAATTTTATGGGGAGTTTGGTATGGTGCTTCCGCTGCTGGATGCGGGTCATATTTTAGCTCAGCTGAAAATGGATTTGGAACAGGTTGATATTACCCGGGGGCGTATAAGATATGGAGCGAAGGATGCGGAAGAATATGAAAGACTGGGGCTTTCGCCGCAATCACAGTTTATTAGCATGGAAATCGATTTCAGTGCAGACATACAGCTTCCGCATGTCCCGATTGTGGAGAGTAGTTGCTGGCGCGCTATAAATTACGACAAAGAAGTATCTTCTTATGAAATCTCCAGGTTATTTTTGCCCTATGAGGCTGGCTTTGCTGAAATGCCTCTGATATTTGACAATGAGGCCTTAGGACCATTCGTGAATTCTCAAGATCGGGAATCGGCTCATAACTTTATAGGCATTTGTAGCCTTGTGGAGCAAGTTTCACAGACGTGGATTTTAGAGTGCGCCTATCGCTTATGTAAAAACATACAGCACTATATGAACTACGCACCTGAATACAAAGTATATATTCTGTATCGAACTACAGAAGGGGAACGGCTACTTACGATTGAACGAGGAGTTGCTTCTCAGCCCCGGGAGTGGATTATAGATCGAAATAGACTGCTGCATGATGCGCAGCATATGATTGATATGGAAAGCATGCCTGTTGTGGTGTATGTATCCTACCACTATGATCGATCTCGATCAGAAAAAGAAAACATATACCGCGCCCATATTGGGGCATCGGAAATCATCCACTATATTTCTCTTGCAGGGGCAGAGCGTGGTTTCTTTACACGGCCCATGCGCAATTTTGAGGATGCTTATCTGGAAAGTGCTTTGAAAGCATCTTTAGGGGAGCGCTTTATGTACAGCCTGATAATGGGAAAATCCAATACCAAGAACTATGTTTGGCGAATGCCGAAATAATGGGGGTGAAGCTATGGGATGGAAGGCGTTGCATTTATTTATTCATGATATAACATTTCACAACGTCTTTCTGGTGGAGTATTTGAAGCCGGAAATAGAGCGAATGGAACAAACTTCTTTGCTAAAACAGTTTTTTTACATAAGCTACTGGCAGGGTGGGAACCATATCCGCTTCCGTTACAAAAGTCATCGGCCCAAACAAGTTGAAGCTGAGGTAAAAGCGTGCTTTGCCTCCTTTCAATCTTGCTATAAGCCGGTTTATGTCTTGAGCAAAACAGCCTACTATGAGCTTTATTCTGACAACAAAGAACAAGTAGAGAATTTAACATGGGTCAACGATCGGACGGTTCAAGCAATGGAATATGAGCCGGAATTCCAAAGATATGGAGGTTCGAGCTGCATGGTGCATAATGAAGCTTTATTTTCAATCTCCTCCCGGTATGCACTTCAAATCCGCAAGGATGCCGGTTCAAATATGCTCCATCGTATTATTGGTGCCTTGGATATGTTTACCATTGCGTTGCGATGCCTACAAGATCCTATGGATTTTTTGACGCGCTATCGCACTTATTGGGCGGAGTTTGCACCATCTAAAAGCAGTATTGTTATGTCTGCAACGGAACTATCAGAGAAGTACAAAGAACGATACAAGAAATTGATACAGAATGGCTATGTGTTTTATTCCGAGTGGGAAAAAGCGCTTCAAAAAGAAATGAAGGAAATTTGCAGGATTCAGACCACATATTTCGATGCAGAGTCAGCCCGTGCTATGATTCTGTCATCGCAAATTCATATGACCAACAATCGTCTGGGGGTGTTCCCACAGATGGAAGCTTTTCTGGCAGAGGTGTTGTGTTTGTGCGGGGGTGATTAAATGGATTATATTTTTTGGGAATTTCGCGAAAAATCAGAAGAAAAGTCCGAAATCTTTGAACTTTATCATTTGAACTCGGAGCATACACCGCGAACGCAATGCTTCAATGCGCCTAAAATGAATTATACATTGCCAGAGCAAACGGAAGTGCCGAAACAGACCCTATGGACAGTTCCATTCCTATCGGACATTCCTGACAGTGGTTTTTCTTTAAAGCAGGCGCTTATGCAGCGGAGAACATCATGGAATTTCTCTGCAGATCCTCTGACAGATCAGGAGTTGGAGACTTATATAGCCTACTGCTTCGGTATTAACAATAAAAAAGAGAATCTAAAGACCTATCCCTCTGGGGGGCGGTTGTACCCTGTTGAGATTTATTTTATTCCGACTAAACGACTCCTCGGAAAAAACAAAATTTTCGAAGGAGATTATAGCCTGCGATATAATGTTCATACTCGCGGCTTAGAATTGCAAAGTCGAATGGTTACAGAATGGGTTGATACTCTGATTTCCGCAACAGATATTGGAAGTATGTCTTTTGAACAAGCGCAATTCATTGTGTGTTTGGTTGGCGACCCTACTATTATGAAGAAAAAATATCATGCACTGACCTATCGCTTAATGCATAATGAATGTGGGCACATTGGTCAGAATATGATGTTGGTGGCACCGTTGATGGGACTTCATATCGTTCCTTTAGGTGGATTTTTTGAAGAAAGAATTCGTAGTGTCTTGGAGATTCAGGACACCCAGAAACGAATTTTATATGTCTTGGCTGTTGGATAGGAGAATCATATGGAAGAAAAAACTGTTATTAAGCTTAAAGAAGACTATGTGTTTTTTCAAGACGGAGTCTTTGTATGCCTCTATGAAAAGCATACCAAGAAGGTTGTTTTGAAAATGAAAACGGGAGAGGGTGCCTATACAGAAGATGTGAAAAGCGACCTCAGCAGACCTCATACCCTTAAATGGCTGGCTGTGCAGCGCTATTGGAGATGGCTTGGGCTTGTAATCATGCGCTACCCTGATTATTTCGATATACTAGACAAAGAACATACGGCAAGGAGTAGAGTTGAAACGAACTACTTTTCCGTTGTGAAGCGGGAACACTTTGCAGAAAACTATTCTGTAGACAGCGCCTTTGACGAAATGCGCATCTTTCTGTGGGGTGCAACCGCTATTAATCTCTTACTTTTGGAGCCCATACTTAAGCAGACGCCAGAGGTATACCTGATTTGTGATACTCTAGATATTGAAACTGACAGCTTCATGTCCTCACAACAGGAACGGGATATGCTGGGTCACTTTGGAAAAGATAGGTGTATTGCGGAGCGGCAGTTAGAGTTCCTGAACATCTGTGAGGATGATCTGTTTTTCGTGGATGCCACAGGACTTGCAGAAGAAGAACTCCTCAGGATCAACGATTTTCTTGCTGCATCAGGCTGTGTAACTCTATTTTATGGGAACAAAAATAAAGAAGTGGTTATTGGTCCCCTATTAATTAGTAGAGAAAGTGCCTGCATGCGCTGCTTACAGCTACAGAATCTTATGAGCAGTTACTATAATGGTGAAAACAGCTTCATAGACGAGGTCCATGCGCATCTGTTTCAGTTTTTTCTATTACGAATTCTGTACTATATCAAGGGGAAGAACTTGTACTATCTGCTGTCAGATGTTCAAATTCCAATCAACAAGGTGTTTACAATCCAAAAAGACGATATTACAGCAAGTGTGAAATATATCTTGCGCAGTAACAAATGTGGCTGTTATAAGGGGTTCTCTGACCAATGAAGTAATCAAGAAGGTCAAAATCTCGATCAGTCTATACTTGCTAAGATTAAAGTTTATATTCATAAATTTAACAATTAGTGAGATAAAGCGGAAATGCAGACAATTATTAGTGTGATGATATGTAAAATGCTACAGGTGAGGCTCTCAGACAGCCGTGATGATGCAGCTATTGTCGATTATCGATACAATGACTTTGATGCTTTCCGACACACTGTTAACTGTTTGCTTCCAGTGTGAAAAAAACGAGTCCCAAAACCGTGTGATATCCTCCTCACTCTGGGTTGTACTTATCCACCGCCCATGGGACGGCGGTGGATAAGTACAGGGCTCTACTCCCAAAATCGTAATGGATTTACGAATGGCTGATGCTTTTTATTCCACGGAACTGTCAAACACCCGAGTACCACGGAAATCAACTTTTATCCAGCAGCCTGAGGATATTGTTAGAGGAAAGCAGACAGTCGAATATAATCTGAGATAACGGACGCTTTGAAGCAGCATTTTGCTTGTGCTGCTTGATAATGGATAACGCAAATTTGCGAAGCAGATTCGTGTTTTTCTGAATTGTCTGATTTGCAACACGGAAGTAGTCCTCATCAAAATGCACCTCCAGCAGCCAATGCATCGTTTCTACCGATCACTATTTTCGGGCGTAGTAAAGAAGTTCCGAGGGTGTCAACGGACGACTGGAGATATAGTAGTACCATTGGCTGGTTGCCATACCTCCGCGAGTAAACGCCGTGTGGATAGCCCCAATGCAGCAGAGCTTGCTCCATTCGTCTTTCTCAGGCATCCAGGAAATATCCGTGGTGACATATGCGGTGCACTTTTCGATTTCCGTGCCCGAGTACAGTACCATTGCAATTACAATGATCTTATGCTATAATTAGGGGCAAATTGCAAGTTAAAGGTGGGTAGATATTTGAATTTAGATGAATTAAGAGTTGATATTGCAAAAAAGCAAAAGAAGGGACTCCCTTTTATTTGTTCATCAGTGATAATCTGGTTGCTTATTTTGGTTGTCGTTTCTTTGAAAATGCCTATTCAAAGACAAAACATGCTTGTGTTTTGCTGTTCTTGTGTGCTGATGCCCTTAGCATGGCTCGCAGGAAAATTACTTCGTGTTGATATCTTTGACAAAAGCAACGCACTAGGAAATTTAGGATTCCTGTTCACTTTAAATCAGTTTCTGTATATATTGATCGTTATGTGGGTATTCAGTGCTGCCCCGGATAGAATGGTGATGGTTTATGCGATGGTGTTTGGGGCTCACCTGCTTCCTTACTCGTGGTTGTATATATCAATAAGTTATTGTGTCTTTGCAATAGGTATACCGATTTTATCCCTCGTTTTAGGTTGCCTTTATTCATCATTTGCAGTGGCAACAACAATGATTATCGCCGAGGTTATATTTGTTGTTTTGCTGTTTATAGAGAACAGATGGTTGTGCCAAAGTTGACTCAGACCATTCGCCTTACGGTTTAGTCAGATAGCAGGCTGTACACGTTGCTATAGTCTACAAGATGACGGTTGCACGCGAACATACATTCTTGCGTGTGCTCTTTGGAAATATAGACAACACTGTCTGCCTGCTTTTCGATTGTACTATAAACTCTGCGATCTATAGGTGACCATCTATCTACTTGGGACACAGGGCAGTACTAGGCTGAACCGGATGTAGGATGTACGAAAATTCTTCCTTTAACCTTAAATGGGAATCGTTCTATTCGACCATAACGAAGATTAGCTATCGAAATGGTGATGATAAGCAAAAGTAGGATTGGAAGACAAGATGACTATCACAGACCGAACACTCCTAATATTCAAATATCTCTGGTAGACCACGGACGAGTCCAATCCTGCTTCCCTTGCAGACATATCCGCCCATTTGAAGGAACACGGCATCACCGCCGACCCGCGCACGCTCCGCAACGACATTGAACAGCTTGTGGCTGGGACAGGACGGTGGCGCAGGATGAGAAAAGCAAGCACTCCCCGTAAGCTCTCGCCGGATATGTCACGCAGGCTGTCCGATTCCCGCAGGCAATCCGCCGCGCTGACCCTCCGGGAGATCCACTGCCCCTTTTGCAGTTTTCTGGTGGAGAAGGTGTTCTCCGACGCAGCGGGACACAAAATGGTCTACTGCCGAAAATGCAAGTCTGAGTATCCCATCAATCTGGGCTGCTTCCGCAGGATGAAGGCGAAACAGGCCGTCTGCCGCCTGCTTTCAGGAAAACCGAGGCAGAAAAGATAAACTGAATACAAAAACCGACTTTTAATCGAGCAAGCGGAGAGAATCAGATTCATTCTGAGGAGACTGCCAAGCGCCGTACAAAGTCAGACTGAACCGGTAAATGGGTTCGGTCTGCTTTGACGGCGCTTTTTTGCTGCCCGATTTCTTTGTACGGCGTTGAAAGTCCTTTCCCGGCTTGGCTCGGGAAAGGACTTTTCCATGAAACGCCGAAACGCCGCTTTGAACAGTACAACACCCATTTCCTGGATTTGCAAGAACCAGCTCGGGCGGCGAAATCTTACGCCCCAGCAGAAGAAATATCTGATCGGGCAGCGTTACGATGCAGAGAAAAAAACACATGGAGGAGATCGGAAAAGCAATCTGCCAGAATCAAGTGGTCATTTTGACCACTTGATTGCAGCACAGAAAACAAGAGAGCGAATTGCTTCAGAGACAGGAACAAGTGAGAGCTATGTTACCCACGTTTGTCGGGAACCCCACATTACTCGGGGAGAGCTTTGTTCCCTGTTTACATGCGGAAGCCAAAACAAGCAAGGGAAACGAATTGTTACAAGGGCTCTTTCACAAAGCCTGTGCAAAATTCGATTTTATAAAGGAACGATGCTTATCTCAATCGATGAAACTTACAGACGTTCCGAGGAAAGTGGCCTCTCTTACCCGATACCATAGCAAGACACAGTGCCGTCAAATTCTTCTTCTGCGCTTTCGCAAGGTCACGGCAGCCCCTGCTGCAACGAGCATAATGCCCGTCATTACCATGCTGACCGCATCAATTTCCAGTACCGTCGGCAGACTCACTTCCAGCCCTGTTACTGTGACAACGTACATAGACACTCGTGCAGAATATATTTATGAATAGATATTCAAATATCTGGATAATATGGTATAATGTTCTTGCGGCAATGTGCCCATAGAGTTTCGGAATGGAGGGGAGCATATGTATATTTATGCATATTATTGATCTGCAGAAGCTGATGAAGATGGAGACTTCATCGAGAATGAGCACTTACTTTGCTTTTTCCTTCCTCCCGGAGCATTAAACATAATTGAATATCAAGGGGAGACGAAAAACAAATGAGAGGGATATGATTATGTTTTTTAAAAGAGGGATCGGTAGGGCCGAGGGCACAGGAAACATGCAGGGAGAAAACCATGTTAAATCCACGAAGCAGGTTCAAACAAAAAGATTCCTTGTAAGTTTGACAAAGGTAGGGAAGTTTTATGCAAGAGTATAGTTGGTCGGCATTTTTCCAGAACGAATGGTCGCTTAAAGCCTCCCGGATGATTTCTCTGGATCAAGATACAAAAGAAGGCATCCTGCGTCATTTCCCAAAACTGAACCGCGCAGAGATTGTTGATGTTGGATGCGGAACAGGACTTTTTACCGAATGCCTTACGGATTATTATAGAGATTCCTCTATTTGCGGTATAGATTTGGATGAAGAATTGATTAAGGTGGCTTGCGAAAGAGCTAGGGGATTTACGAATAAGACAATCAAGTATATGGTCGGTGATGGTATGAATCTCCCATTTGAGGATAATAGGTTTGACCTGACGGCATCCCATACCTATCTAACCAGCTTGCCAGATCCAGAAGGAGGATTGCACGAAATGATTAGAGTCACTCGACCTGGAGGCTATGTCGCATCTATTAGTGCACAGAGTTTTACCACCCAGACATTCAGCCCAGGTAATTATAAAAAGGCCAATGGAAAAACCTATTTGCGTTATATCACACTCAGAAAGAAGATAGAGGAGATGTATATGAGGCAATATCCACACAATTTTTATATCAATGCCTGCTCAGCAGAACGGATTCCACAGATTTTTGGTTTATCTGGACTACAGCATATAGCTATGTATCCGATAGGGTATGCCTTTTCGCTCAGCGACAGCAGAATTACGATAGAAAGAAAAAAGTCCTACATCCTATCGTTTATAAAGGGTGAAGACTTAAAGCTTAAGGCATATGAAAATGCGGGACTCATTGATATCTCTCAAGATGAGGTCGATGAGTACCGACAACTTTTATCCATACACAGACAGCTTTTACTGGATTCTCTTGGAGAAAACACCGTCTGGGAATGGATTGCTGGACTAAATATCCTCATGTTAGGACGGAAACCGTACTGGATGTGTAAATAACAAATTCGAAAGGGACTAAAATAGAGTTAGAAAAAAGGAGTCAGTAATGGATAATTATCTTCATCGTTTTAAGCAGAGACTCCCTCAAGAAACTGTAAAATATATCCAGAACATTCTAAAAGAAATGGATATTGAAGTTGAGGAGGAATGGATGGATGAAAACGAAATAGGAACTCATTCACTTCGACTTTCCTTGAAGGGTGCGTATTGTGTTGGGTCAAATGGTAAAGGAGTAACTGCTGAATACGCCAGAGCAAGTGCATATGCAGAATTTTTGGAACGACTTCAGAACATGCGGATGACTTCGCCAGACAAGTTAATTCGTATCAAGGAGAGGAACGGCGGTTATTTCTTTCATCCTTCGGAAAGAGCCTTGTCCGCTGAAGAATTAGTGGATAATGATAATGCATATTTACAGGAGTTTTTCTGTTTTCGTGGCCTTCGTGATTCTTCACGGGAAGAAAAAATACAGGCTCTACTAAATGTGCAGAGGGCAGATTATTTACTAACAAAAGAATATGGACTATTTATCTGTACACCTTTTTACTCAGTGAAAAAGCGGTGCACAACCTATATACCTTATCTGATGGCGGGCATTTGTTACGCCAGTAACGGTATGTGTGCTGGGAACACAATGGAAGAAGCGGTTGTACAAGGATTATCCGAAATATATGAACGCAATGCGAACAACAGAGTTATGAAGGAGTATATCTCACTTCCGGATATTCCAGAAAAAAGTATAGCACGTTTCGATGATGTTTTTAGAATGTTTAAGAGAGTTCAGGAAGATCCGAAGTATACACTTTTCATCAAGGATGCTTCATTTGGAGGTAGGTTTCCCGTTGTTGCGCTTATTCTGATTGAGAAAAATACCGGCAAGTATGGCGTGAAATTCGGTGCACATCCGCACATCGGCATAGCGCTGGAAAGGGTATTTACAGAAGCAACTCAAGGTATGCCACTTAGGACTTTCTGCCGTAAAAGCCATTTAAGCTTTCTAAATGAAGAAGTGAATCTGGAACATAACTACATCAACAGCTTCAGAACATCGGACGCGCAGTATCCATACCAGATGCTGATGGCTCCACCTAGATATGAGTATTATGAGTTTGAAGATAATCGATCACTGTCAAATGCTCATATCCTCAGAACCGAGTTGGATAAGATCCTTAGACAAGGATATGATGTGTTGATTGGGGATTATTCCTATTCTGGTTTTGGTTCATATCATGTCATTATTCCTGGTTTCTCAGAGGTTGTTATTCCGGACGATCTCATGATTAATAAAACACTGATGAGATATCAATTACAATATGCGTTTTGTCATCCGAAAATTATGAATCAAAGCATGTGCAAAATGCTGATTGAGCATTTGATTGACGCAGCAGGTAAGGCTTTGGAGAACACGTTGTTTTATTTCTCTGGTGTGTTCTCCCGTTACCCCTATCCTGGCTCATCAGATTATGTTGATAACATTTATCTGTTGGCGGTATGTGGTATATCTACAGGAGATTACAAACTGGCAGCTGAGTCTGTTAACCTGATTATAAAACACGTTTCTACGACAACCGGGAAAGTAGATACGGATTATCTGATGCTAAAAAAATACATAGAGGGTATGCAGACTATTGGAAATCATGATGAGGTGATTCGATATCTTCGATATATGTTTGATGGCGAGCGATGTGATAGATATGACACTATATTCAGGGAGCCGTCAAAAGCTGTTATGAACCTCTATCCAGAGGTATGGGTCGAGGATCCATATACTTCCGAATTTCGGCAGTATGAGGAAATGATCATAAAGTTTAAAGCTTATATGGCAAATCATGAGGTGGATCCACGAAAGCTCGCAGCAGTTTTGAAGAAAATAATGGAGAGAAAGGATATTGTGTAATGAGCCAAACCCATGGTTATTCACTTGAATGCCGTAAATTATGCAAGACGTTCAATATCAACAATAAAACGGTTCGTGTTGTGGATGAGTTCAGCTATGTCTTTCAGAGCGGAAAGTTGTATGTTCTGAAAGGCAGCTCTGGGAGCGGAAAGTCTACCCTTCTCTCTTTGCTTTCTCTGATTCAAGAATGTGAATGCGGGGAGATATATCTATCGAATCAGCGGATTGACAACTTAGACGAACATGAAAAACAACTGCTGTTGTTAAAAAAGTTTGGGATTGTCTTCCAAGATTCTAACCTACTCACTGGCCTTACAGTTTATGATAATATCATTCTGGCTTCAGCTTGTGAGAATAGTTTATGTCCAGAACAAATTGCCAGTCGTGCAAAAGAAAACATGATGCTTTTGGGACTTGAGGAGATAAGTGGATCCTATCCGATGCAGATTTCCGGCGGCGAACGCCAACGATCTGGAATAGCTCGTGCCATTATGAATAATCCAGCTGTGCTTATTTGTGATGAACCGATTTCGAGCCTGGATGAGGATAACGCGGGCATTATTATTAGGTTCCTAACAGACTACTGTCACCGGGAAAACAAAATCGTCATCATATCTTGCCATTCGTCAGCATTTGATGATCAGGCAGATGCTATCATTCATATGGGGGGTGCAGAATTATGAAGAAAAAGCTGATTTTCAGGGTGCTGTTTGAGAAAAAAAAGGTTCTGGTTATGGTCTTTATTATGTGTACGTTTTTAATTACTTATACATCTGTCCAGACAGTATTAACCACCTACAGCACGGATACGATACAGACATCACCGGATTTTGTCTTCCACGGAACAGTGTATCAGTCAGAGGATGGTTCGTACCCATTTATTGGTTATAATGATACCGGCATATTTCGAGAGAAAGCGCAGGAGATTGCGGGCAATGCAGCTGAATGCTATGGCGTAATATACCGGAGTCTGTACAACTACTACGATCAGCTTACCAATATAGGTTTTTTCGGGGCACTTTATGGATTGCCTGATGACTGTATGGAAAAGCAGATTGCTCCTCTTGTGAGTCAGGGCAGACTGCCGGAAAGAAACCAGAAAGAAGCAGTGGTAGGATACTATTTTGCACAGCATTTTGGGATCGCTATAGGGGATTCTGTTCCTCAAGCTATAACCCTTAGTAAAACATGGTCTGAAGCAGATATTGATTCTTATACAGTCTGTGGAATCCTGACGGAAAACGTGACGGATTATTTTAATGGAAGTGCGCTAATCTCTAGAGAGTCTTTCGAGAATATGAATGGAGTCCAGGAAGAAAATATGTTGCTTGGCTATCTGAACAATAAAGATGGATACGAGAATATGTATCTTGAGATGAACAATATCAGTAAGAATTATAATGTTCCGGAAGGGAAACTTCATTGCAAACAAAAAGAATATTCAAACACCAGTGTCATTCTGAATGTCGCATTGATTGTCTTTATGAGTGTTGTGATGCTGACTGCTGTAATATCATACCTGATGAAAGGCATAACACCCAAAGTAGGACTGATGAAGGCAACAGGGATATCCTCATCCTATATTATCAGAACATTCCTTACCGGAATCTTATGTGTGTTTCTGTCAGCCTTTGTATTTGGCCTGCTATTTTCATCAATGCTGCTGGAAATAGCAAACAACTATATTAAAAGCTTTTTCGAGTTTACAGTACATCGGTATCAGTTGTCAAAAACTGCAATTATTCTGGATGTGTTTGAAGGCCTGTTTATTGTTGTGTATGCGTTTATGGTGATTTATATCAAATGCAAACGAATCACCCCTAAAGAAGCCATGAACAGAACGATATAGTTTATAATCGGCAAAGAGTCTGGTAGAAAGCAGGCTTCACTTATATTTTTGAAGAAAGGAGGGATCAAGCTATGTTTTTACCTAAACCGAACGTATTAGCTATGCCAGAGTGCGCGGCTCCTTTGGGAATAGGTCTGGACGCTTGCAATTCAGGCAACCATTGTTCAGGACAGAGCGGCTGTGACGTTTATACCCCTGGCAGTAATAGCTGTGGTGCTGGACTTGGTGTTGGTATTGGTGGTATCGTCATAACACTGGCTGCTTCTGCTGCCGGTGGCTAAAGCGAAATAGCCTCATAGTTTTCGACTGCAAATATACCAGATTCTTTGCACTTCTGTGTGATCTAAAACCGGTGGTGGTCAGCGGTCGGATGCAAAACAATAATCAAGGGGATCTTGACAGGGGATTCTATCGCGCATGATTCTGTGGCAAATGTAGCAGAGCAACATCTTTTTAGACTGTTTGCCTTAACAAATAATCTATCATGCGCCACTCATGCAAAGAGTCTTTCGCTGCACAAAGTTTTGCTAAAGAAGCGGCCGCTGACATACCACATCGCAGTCATTTGGCTCTACATCAGCGACCATCGTCGGCCGCCGCGATAAGCACAATATAACTGAAAGGAAGTAATGCTGATGAAAGTTATTTTAATTGCAGCATATGTAATTTCATGTTTTTTGAATGACCGTTTTAGTTTCTTCCCACTGCTTGGTTCGTTTGCAGCCTATGGACTGTCTCCAATGACCGCAGGAAAACTGGTGGCGCAGAAAAATGGCGAAACCATTTTGCCAGAAAAAGCAACTCACAAAACGAGCTTTTGGCTTGTTATCATATTCATTATCGCCGAGTTCTTTTGTTCATACTATCTTCGGCTTTGTTGTCCAGATGTATTTAAACTTGGAAGAATTGAAATCGGCGGTATTGAACTAATCAATTCCTTCATTGTTCCAATTGAACTGTTATGTGCGATTATCTATTTTGTTATTTACAAGGTAAGGCTTTTTGTAATAAACCGTAAGATAGTATTATACATTGTGCTTATCATTGTTCCGTTTGTGATCAGAGATTTCTTTTCTGCCAGTCAGACAATACTGGAAACTGGGAAGCACTATGATTTGAATAAATACATCAATATGACATATAAATCACTAGTTCTGGCGGCCTTTACGGAGGAGGTGGTGTATCGTGGTATGATTTTTAGCGAATTGCGCACGCACTTTAAATTGATGCCTTCAGCTATAATCCAATCTACAATCTTTACACTGGTACATTCCGAGATGATAGTACAGATTTTCAGGAATTTTGATTTATATGCGATTATACATATTTTGGCGGTTTTTGCGATGGGTATTCTGGCAGCTGGAATGACACATCGAACTAAATCACTTTGGCCGAGTATAATCATGCACTTTGCATTGGATGGCGGCATATGGTATATTATGCTTCCTGTTATGCAAAAAATTATTTAAAAGGAGATATAATTATGTATCATCGGGAAGTATTCAGGAAAGTCGGTATGGAGTTGCAGAGAGAAGAAAACTGTGTTCTTGTAAAGGGCTCACAGGGAAATGTATTATTAAATGTATCTGCTGGGCTTGTTTGGGAATACATTGATGGAATTAGAGATGTGGGCGAAATTGTGAGCAATATAATGCGGCTCTACGGAAAAGAAAACTCCGAGGAACATATTCAGGCTGTTGTACAAGAAGCCATTGATGAGCTTCTTCGGAAAAAACTGATAGAAAGAAGGGACTGATAGCAATGAGTATTGATTTCGAAAAAAAATACCGGATTGATGATCACTTTTCAGTGGAGGAAAGGGACGGAAAATATCTGTATACCGATTTGGAAAATGGCAACTGGTTCCGAACGAACGAATCCGGACATACTATTCTGAGCCTTTTTGATGGAAACCTAACCCTTCGCGAAGTCATTGATCGATATGCGGCACAAGAAGGATTCCCCAACACCTTCATGGAAAAAAAGATGATATCGCTTATTGAAACCGCTATTAAGAGAAGGCTCTTGCTTCATGATCGTGATGTGCACAAGGATCTTTCTACCGAGTTTAGGTCATATCCGAATGAACTATGGATTCATGTGACGGATATTTGCAATATGCAATGTCCATTCTGCTATTCTTCTTCGGGGACTGATGGCGTTCGGTTTTTGGAATCCGGCAAGATCTTGCGTTTTGTATCTGGAATACCGCACGATGAAAGACGGAGCATTATTATAAGCGGAGGCGAGCCGCTTTTGTATTCCGATTTGCCGAATCTGCTTCGAGAGCTAAAAGCACTGAATTATGAAATTACAGTGATTTCCAACGGAACCTGCGATAAGGAGAAGTATGACAAGATTCTGCCATATCTTGATGCTTTGCAGATTTCTATCGACGGCCCGACCGAAAGTGTTTACAGTAGGACGAGAGGCGCAGGAAATTATGATAAGGCAGTAAGCATACTGGATTATGTCCACGGAAAAGGACTGAAGAACCTAATTGTTTCCTTTACAACGAATATCTTTAACATTTCTACTATGCAGGACATGCCGGAGTTTGCCCTAAACCACCATGTCAATCATATTCATATCACCAGAATATTACCCTCCGGGCGTGCCAATGACATTATGAATAAAATTGTCCCAACAGCGAAGGATTATGGAGAAGCAATCGGACGTTTGGGACAAGCAGTTGTTGCAATCAACAAACGTATAGAGATGATTCGAGAAACGGAAGAAGCATTTCTGGAGGATGAAGAAAAAACGCGATTTATCACCTTTACAACATCCAGTGATCCGATTAGAAGAACACTGTCGCAAACAAAGGTCACAACATGTTCTATGGGATGCGGAACACTAAGTATCGGTTATGATGGAATGATTTATCCCTGCGGTTGTTTACAACAGCAATCGTTGAAAATGGGAACCATTGAAGACTCAATCGATACTGTTATGAAAATCGGACATCAGATGAGCATAAAATATGGAATAGATAACCCCGCCATGGAAGAATGCTATGCCTGTGCATATAAATATATCTGTGGCGGTGGATGCCGGGCATGTGCATATTCTGCCGGAAACATGATGGGAAAGGATCCAATGTGCGATTTTTACAAAGAAAGAATCCAAAAGACAATGTGGGATGTTCCGGCTCAAAACACATAAAGCATGGGGGAAAATGTGAAAGGGAAAGTATATAACACAATCAATGTGGTTTTCGATTTACTCATCATGGTTGCGGTACAGATTGCAATTGTCTTTGTAATCTTATTACTTCCAGGTGCACTCACAATTATCCGAGAAGTAGGTGCTCGAGGATATTCCAGTTTTGGTGCCATACCAATTGGGATAATGCGGAGCATAATTGATGAAAATTGGGCTTTTCAGATGCTAATTCGATTTGTCCGATGTGCAGGGATATTTCTTGCTCCGTTCTTTTTTGAATATTTTCGAAAAAAAAAGGACATATCCAGACGATGTATTCGTAGCCTTAGGCCGGAATGGCGAGAGATTCTCAAAGGATTATTACGAGGAACGGCATTTATTGCTATGTCCATAGCATTAACAGCTTTGATTTCTTTCAGTTTTCCGGATTTCAGAATCGAAGAGATCGGTATGCAGCGGGAACACTCGTTACTTATAGTTCTGAACTTGTTGTTCTGGTGTGTGTCCACGGAAATATTCTCAAGGCTCTATCTGTTTATTAGAGCCAGTAATGTTCCCTACGCTTTATTTGTAGTGCTTTCATGCTGCTTACATATATATAGTGCGATTGGCTTTTTTTCGGTAATGGACTTTTACCGTGTCATTTATCTGGTTCTTATTAGCCTTTTCTTAGCGCTTAGAATGCTGACCGAGTCACCTACGCAAGGGAATATAGGATTTAATATAATGGCAACATTCTTTCTGGCGTTTGGTGTGGAGCCATGTTTGAAGAAAACGTCCATGGGGGTTTTCACCGTTCTTGTTCTTATGTGTGCATATGAACTCTTCATTCTAAGGAAAAAGTTAGAAATAACGTAAGAATTACGCCCCCCGAAAAAGGGTTCCGTGGTGCAGCCTCAAGGACTACAGCAAACAAGTATAGGATATGGCATCAGCCTGTATTGGCTGCCAACTCCCCCTTGAAGAAATACCCGCTTTTGCGGAGCAGTTCCAATCTCTGTCCGCCCGTTTGCATCGGTGGTGCCGATACAGGCAAAGATCCATGTTTTGTGAATGTTCAGCCCACAGCAGTTTTTGCGGAGAATATAAAACCCTCTTTGAATCTCCTGCACATTAACATTAGTTCGACAGAGACTGGTTGCCCGGTAAAATCGAGTCGATTTGAAAGTGATAAGTTAGTGAGCTATTTCGATAAGCTATTCGTTGAGTCCTTAATGGGTGGTCGAACCATATCGAACCATATAAGAATGCGGGGTTGTCGCCATATAGCCCCGCTACTCGTCTCCACGGTCTGTATAGTTTACTGAACTTCTCCGTAGAGGGTATAGCAAACAAATTTCAACTTCGAAAGCACCTAGGGACTATAACCCCGTTGGTATCTTTCACAGAAAGGCGGCGTATAAATATGTATATGCACAAGAAAGATAAGAATACTTACTTTAAACAGTATAAATGGAAATATCTCACAATAGTTCTTCTCGCGGGAATATCATCCATCTGTTCTTTACTCAAGACCTATTCCCTGAGTATTGTGATTGACGAACTAATTCGACAAAAAGGAAGCGATCTGCTAAAAAATTTAATCTATTTGCTGACTTTGATGTTTTTTTTGACTCAGGGTATTTCCTACCTTATAGGGTATTTGAACACTTCTATAACCCAGGAAATCACATATGATTTACGAAACAGGATTATTCGTAAACTCAACATGATTAATATCCGTTGGCTTCAGGAGCAGAAAAGTGACCGTTATGTAATTGGCTTGACAGAAGATGTTAATGCTGTGGCTAATTTACACTGCAATTATCTCGTTTCCCTTCTGAATGCTGCACTTACAGCTTTAATTACAATTGGGTTGATTCTGTATATAGATGTACAACTGGCAGCTGTTTCTTTTATTGTGATTGTAGCTCGAGTGGTGTTTTCTGTGCTCTTTGCCAAAATTGCAAAAAAAAATCAGAAGAATATTCTTGAGAACAGCGCAGTTCATATTGGCATAATCAAACAAATTACAATACATATGAAGTATATTCGTGCTTACTGCTCAGAAAACGTCATGTTAAAGAAATATGACGATTGCTCCCAAAAAATCAGTTGGCTAAATTTTGCAGCATATTTGATTAACTATTTTTATACCCATTTAAATTCTATTCTAGATTTTATCGGCTCCATCCTTGTTTTTGCATTAGGTGTACTGTCTGTTTATCAGAATCGAATTTCAGTCGGAATTCTTTTTGTTTTTGATAGTGTTACCGGAATGCTGAGCGGAAGCATCTCAAGCGTTGTAAATATCATTATCTCCATAACAAAGGCAACTGTATCAGATCGAAGAATCAATGATATTCTTGCTACTGAAGAAGAGTCCAGAGAAGGTATCGCTCTACATCAGGAAATTAGAGACATATCTTTTTCGAGTGTCAACTTTTCATATCGGGAGACAAAAATTATTGACAATTTCAGTTATTCGTTCATAAAGGGGGGTAAATATGCTATCGTTGGACGAAGCGGAATCGGTAAATCCACTTTAGCAAACATGTTTTTGAAGTACTATCAACAGGATAGCGGTAAAATCCTGATTAATAATATGGAGATTCAACATATCTCTGCAGATAGCATTCGTTCCAGAATCGCGATTGTTTTTCAGGACGGTATTATACTGGACAATTGTTCTGTCCGGGAAAACATAACCTTTGGAAACGAAGTGCCGTTAGAGCAGATAGAAAAGGTTGCCAAAGCTTGCCATATCAGTGATTTTGCTGACGACTTGGAAAATGGATTGGATACAATCGTTCGTGAAAATGGCACAAACCTGTCTGGAGGGGAAAAGCAGAGGATTTATATCGCTAGAGCTATGCTGCGCGAGAGTGATGTTTACATTTTTGATGAATCTTTTGTCGGTATGGACTCAGTGCTACTTACAGATATGATTCAGTATATTGAAGAAGCACTGACAGATAAAATGGTAATCATCATTTCCCACGATGTCGATCTTATCAAAAGATGTAGGAACATAATTGTTTTTGAAGATGATCGACAAATTGTTTGCGGGTGCCATTCCGAACTGCTGTTAAAATCAAGCAATTACCGTAAATTTGTAGAAGGAGATGATAAACAGTGAAAGAGGCTATGAAATTGGCGGCAAAAGTTGTTTTGATTCTGAACATTATTCTTTTGTTTATATTGTTCAATTTCTTGATAAGCATGAAATTTACCAGTTCTGAGAATATAGTGATTGATCAGTATGATGGTCGTGTTGCATTCTGTTCCACATCAAGTGACATCGCAAGTCAGGATAAATCATTGGAAATAGAGGTAAATAACATTAAATATCAAGGGATTAAAATAACAGAAGTAATTCAAACTGACACCTTTGTTGGGGCGGATAGAGTTTATATATACTGCACTAATATATCAGGCATTGGAAAAGGAAATATAGCTACACTATATATCAAATACAGTTCACTGATTGATTATGTTCTGACCAATTATCTACCAGAAAAATAGACATGCAGTGCTCAGTTATTTTACATAGTATCTTCCGCAATCAGTGCGACCTATCACATTCATCTCTACGAGATGACGGGTAAAAGAAGGAAATAGATTTGGGTTAATAACACCTGCTTCAACAAGCGTTTTCGCTGTTTCGGGAGAAACAGCGCCGCATTTCAGTAGCCTGCAAATAATGTGTTTTCTACGAATGGAAAAAAGGGGTGGCATAAATAGTTCCTCCTTCTATCTATCAAGTTGTGATTATTATACCATAAAAGCAATGAATTTGCAACGAAAAACGCAACCACTTCACTGTGGAGGCGACCGTTGATCTCAGCAGCAACTTCTACGGCCGGGTATTCGCCTCCGGCGGGAAGATGAAGATCACAGCGTTGCAGGAAGCGGTAGACGGCTTTCAAAGGAGGCTGGAAATCAACAGCAACCCGCCGGTGAAAACATCCCATCTGAAAGGCGGTCAAGCATAGATTTCAAAGATTTTCCCCGAAGGTGTGCATCTGATTGCACACCTTCTTTTTTTCTCTTGACTTTCTCTGAGTTATGTGTATAATAGAGCTATCAGGAACTTGTGTTCCAGATAGGAGATAAGTACAATATGAGAAGCAAGAGCGAGGAACTGATGCTCCGCATCCAAGAATACATTGAAAGCTACTTTGAGCGGTATTCCTCTACCCCCACCGTTCGGGAGATCGCCGGAGCCATGAAAATTGCGGTTTCCTCCGCACACAGATACCTTGTAGCAATGGCGGAGAAGGATATGGTTTTCTACGAAAACGGTACGCTCTCCACGCCGAAGATCCGGCGGATGAACCCGGCGGTGAGCCCCGCCGCCATTGTCGGCTCCATCCCCTGCGGCACACCGGAGGAAAAGGAAGCCCAGGTGGAGGAATACCTGCCCCTGTCCGTGTCCTTCTTCGGCAAGGGGGACTTCTACGCCCTCCGCGCCTCCGGCAGCTCCATGACGGGGGCGCAGATTGACGATGGGGATTTGGTTATCATCCGCCAGCAGCATACCGCCCAGGTCGGAGAGATCGTCGTTGCCCTCACCGACGAGGACAAGAACACGCTGAAGCGGCTCTTATATGACGATGACCGGCAGAGCTATTATCTCCACCCGGAGAACAAAGACATGGAGGATATCTATGTGTCCGGGCTTCGGGTACAGGGCGTAGCCACCCATGTGATCAAAGCCCTTTGACGGAGGTATTGCCCATGCAGAAAAAATATGTGTCCGTCAACGCGGAGGTGGATACGGACGGCGTGATCCGCCCGCTTCTTATCCGCTGGCATGACGGTAGACAGTGGGAGGTGACAAAGGTGCTTCATACCTGTACTGCTTCTCACGATGAGTTTGAAGGCGTCCGCTACACCGTCAAAATCGGCCGAGCGGTAAGATATTTGTATCGGGAGGGTCAGCGCTGGTATGTTGACCGCTCCCCATAGGAGGTGTTTGTGAGACATGAGGATTTTTTCCTATGAGGAACTCGATGAATTGGGCGAGGGCTTGATCCGCCAATATCTTGGGAAGGAAGCGGAGCGCACCTGCTGCGTGGACATCGAGGGGTTCGTTACGGACTTTCTGAAGCTGCCCCTGCTGTACCGCAGCTTTGCCGAGGAGGACAGCGACAAGATTGGCTTCATTGCGGATGGTTCAACCCCGCTTTGCGTGTATGAGAACGGAGAAATCAAAAACCGCATTTACCCAAGAGGTACAATCGTGATCGAGCGCTGTCTGCGGCGGGAGCACGAAAGCGGCAGGCGGCGCTTCACCATCAGCCACGAGTGCGCCCACTACATCATGGACAGGGCGGTTCCCTCTGCTGCTTTCCACAGAGAGTTTGATAACGAACGCATCTACTCTCAAGAGGACTTCAAAAACCTGTTCAGCTTCCGGGAAACGCAGATCGACCGCATGGGCGCAGCTCTCTTGATGCCCCGCTTCATGGTTCACAACGTAATGATCTCGCATGGATGTTCTTCTTGCATTCCCGTGTTCGGAGACAGCATTCTGAAATTGACGGACAAGCGCCTTATTAGGCAAATGGCAAATACAATGGGCGTGTCCTTCTCCGCCTTTCTTATTCGGCTGCGGGAGCTGGGCTGTCTGTGTTACCGCCCGCTTTCGGAGTACATCACGGAGGAAATGGGGCTGGGACAGGACGGTGGCGCAGGATGAGAAAAGCAAGCGCTCCCCGTAAGCTCTCGCC
>OGGW01000275.1_pt1 | contig 52577 bp, 42 predicted proteins | sample 1571291 | NCBI WGS metagenome assembly OGGW01 (sample SAMEA2582028, study PRJEB24529) | metagenome | biome: Human gut stool | place: China | collected 2011 | reverse complement strand
TCATACACTTTTGTTTTAGGCATCCAAAAGTGTCAAGTTTTTTTAGGGTAAGTCAGCCTTACATCCCCTGCCAAGACAGAACAAATAAAAGAATGGTCTAAAAACAACAAAATTCTTTCAAAAGATTTGACATTCAAGTTTCCAAAAGACCTAAGCCATATTACATTAGATGGATTCAGTTCAGAGAATCGTGTATACATCGGTTCACCTTCTAATCGGGAAAAGGTAATAAGTTTACTATCCTTAATGGGTGTGAGAGTAATTACTGAAAGGAATATCAAGCCTTCATTTAAAGCACCAAAGGAAGCAAGTGAATTAAAAAGTATGCTTAAAAGCATTGTTTCACCACTTACAATTGTAGCTTTGGGTGAAAAGATAGAAGAAACATCTTACAAAGAAAAGAAGCATAGCTTACTAACCCTTTTAAACAACACACATTTCTACCATTGCGAAGAAATACGTCTGACATACGGAAACAACGAAGACACCATTGAGAAAAATACATTTGGTAACAAGAATGAGTTTTATTATACCGGTAGTTTAAGACCTGCTAATATAGAACCATTGTTGACATCATTTTGTAAATACCTTGACATAAAAGGTAAGGAACGTGAACTCTTCATAATGTTAATAGAAAACTATGAAGGTATTCGCCAAAACCTTGAAGACAAAGGGTATGATACATCTTTATTGGAAGAAGACAAGCAACAAGATAGTGGTACTATTCAGACTACGTTAGGTGGGTATAATCCAAGTATAAGTGAACAAGAACGTAATGTGAAGACAGGATTTAAAGGTGAAATTCTTGTATACGAAAAATTAATAGCGATGGGATACACTCCCATTTGTCCTTCGATCTCAACAGAAAAAGATTATGAACAAAAGATTTCATTGAATGGGAAAACCTATTTCTGCAAATCGAACTATGAAAAGTATGACATTTCTTTTGTCACAAGAAATGGAGTAAAAGTATATTTAGAGGTGAAAGCCACAACACGTGACAAATCATCTCAAGAAAACATGCCAATATCCTACCGAGAACTATCCATGATTGAAGAATGTGATATGGATGACTCTTGCTCTTATATGATTGTCCGTGTATTCGGCATTGATAAGGAGAAACAGGATTATTATATTCTAAGTGGTCATCTTTTAAAAGATTAAACAAATAGAAACTATATATGTCATTACCAATACTATTTTTTATAACCCTTATTGCAGTTGTTATTTTGACACTAATGTTAGTAGAAAAAAATAATAATATGACAAGATTGGAAAATGAAGCAGAAAGTTTGAAGAAACACCTTTGTGATTTAGAAATTCAGAAATCAAAATTTCTGAAAGAATTAAAGAAAGATAAAGATAAGTTACAAGAGGAGTTGTGCGTTGTGAAAAAAGAATTAGAAGAAAAAAGAAAAGAATATTTCAGAGAATTAGAAGCATTAAATGATAATGTTGCACAATTAAAAAAGTATAAAACAGAATCACAAAAAGAAAGAAAAAATTTAATGGGTAGGCTAAATTATGCTAAAAACAAACTGGAAGAAGAAAGAGAGAAAAAGCAAGAAGCAATAAAAGCCAAGGAGCAACTAAACGAGATTGTCTCCAAATTGGAAGAAGAAAAGAAACTGAAACAGAAGGATTTTGAGTCTGCAATTAATAATAAATCTTTGACAATAGACAAGCAGAATGAGCAACTGGCAATGTTAGAAAATGCATTGGATGAAGCCGAAGGAAACTACCAATTCGTTTTTCTTCAAAACATAAAAAGCAAGAATCATGTTGACTCACTTGAAAAGAATAACAAAGAGTTGGAAAATCTTGTTTGTGAGTTAAAAAATCAATTAAAAGAAACAGAAAGTGGATTAAAAAATACACGAACTCAGAGCAAGAACAAAGGCGATAATCCTTTTGAGAGAATGTCTATATGGTAGCTTATTTAAACTACACTTTTATCTTTAATAATAGGCTTAATATGCTGATTATTATAACTTTGTGAAATAAGAAACATTATTATTAGTTCAATAAAATGTACCACCAATAAAAAGAAATATGATAGATTTAACAAAACTACACCTATGTAAAAACGACCATGTTGATGGCGAGTTAGAAGACGGAAGACTCGTTGAGTTCAAAACCAAGATACATAGCCTATATAATTCATAGGGGCACTTATCCATACGATGCTATTGAGGAAGCTGTTGTAAACTCTGTATATCATAGAGATTTCTTACAGCATGAACCAATAGAGATAACCATTGAACCGAGCGGAATATCTATACTTAATTGTCCTGGTCCAGATAGAAGTATCTCCAAAGAAGATATTGCAAAAGGCGATATGCTGAAAAGCCGTCGCTACCGAAACCGAAGGTTAGGCGATTTCTTGAAAGAACTCGACCTTACAGAAGGTAGCTCAACCGGTGTTCCTACAATTCAAACGAAACTGGCAGAGAATGGGTCGCCACGCGCCATCTTTGAAACTACCGACGATCGCTTGACTTTCTTGGTTACTATTCCAATACATGAAGGGTGTTCAGATAGTTCGGAAACAAAGTCGGAAAGTTCGGGAACATCTCTGAGTAGTTCGGAGGAAAGTATAGAAACGGTTGATTTTAGTTCGGAGAAAAGCACTGGAAGTTCGGAGAAAACTTCAAATAGTTCGGAGAAAACTTCAAATAGTTCGGAGAAAATACTCGAACTAATTAAACAGGACCCCAAAATATCAGCAGCAGGAATCGCCATGGAAATTGGCATTAGCTCGCGAGGGGTTGAAAAGCAAATCAAAAAACTTCGTGAGGCTGGTATCATCAAACGCAATGGCGCAGACAAGGGGGGCTATTGGGAAATCGTAAATTTGGATAACGACTAAAACAGTAAAATATTGCCGTTTTATTTTGCAGTTTCGTGCATTTGTACTAACTTTGCAAAGTTAAGTATAACATCTCGGGGTTGACTGGATTTGACAGCGGGATGAAATGGTATGTAAGCATGCGGAGCCTCGATGGCTAGCTCCTTAATCTGAGTGATCAAAAATTTAATTGGCGAAAACAACTACGCTCTCGCTGCTTAATCGAAGTATAGTAGATTAGCTTTATTCCGCCACAAGGTTTGGCGGAACGAGACATCGCTCCAAGGATGTTGTTCCGAATCTGAGGACAAAGCGGTGCAGGTAAATCGGAAATAGCCAGTGTGTGCCTCGCCGCACGGGTGAAGTTTTAGAGGATAAGGGCGCAATTGGTGGTCTGGGTCTTGTTGCGTCACGAAAACCGAAGGCCAGAATAAGCATGTAGAAAGCGTATGGTTTCCCTGTTTGGACGTGGGTTCGAATCCCACCAGCTCCACAAAGAGGTAACTATTTGATTATCAAGTAGTTGCCTCTTTTTTATTTTTTGTACCATTGCAATTTTGTACCAATTTTGTACCAAAAAAAATATATTCCATATATGCAGCACTATAATATAACGAACTTAGATTTACGCTCGTTGTGCAATTTACACAGGGACTATTCTCCCCATGTAGGAAGGAAGGGAACGTAAAATTATTACTACCCCCTCCCCCCTATGAAAAGAAGAAAGCGAAGATAGTCACCCCTCAAAAAAATTTTTTTCTTTCAGATTTTTGTAGTAACTTTGCATCACAGTATAATTTAAACCTTTTTTCCACTCACTTTGGGAAAACAAAACAGCAGTAGCCTGTGATAGGTCACTGCTGTTTTTGTATTGTAGCCATAGATCTACACGCCATTTATTTAGAGCCTCCGTTTGCTCTACTTCTAACTATCCCCACATAATCCAACAACTCATCCTCTAAAGTTCGATTAACGCCCTCTTTGAGGAATATGAACCTAAAGAGAGTAACAGCAGGATAGCCAACACCGAAATAGAGCCTTTTAATCTCGTCTACCGTCCTGTCGCTCCACTCTCTGCAAACCCACTTTGTTAGCTTGAAATATACAATACCGTCCAGCCAAACAAAAAAGCGTTTGTTGTTATGGTCTGTATATTTGTGTTGCAACCATGTATTGAACTCCTTGCGAAACTTAACGCTATAAGAGCTACTCCTCGTTGTTTCCATCCTCTATGCGTTTAAAGTTGTTACTCCTGGCTATTTCCGTTGGTATCTTCTCACCTGCGAAGTAATAGCCGTTCCTTGTTTTCTGTATCGCATTAAGACCGTGTATAAAAGTTCCGTTGTGAAAGTGATTTTTTATAAAACGCTCTTTCTGCTCTTTGCTTGTAAAGGTGACAACTGCGCCACCGGCAAGCCTCATCGTTAATTCTTCGTTGCTCATAACTCTTCTAAATTTAATCTTGGCAAGTTCTCTATATCATAAAAGTGTGTGTGTTCTGCATCGAAGCCACACACAAAAGAGTACGTTCCCACATTACGCCCCTTTGCACATTCAATTAATGCTGTACCCTTAGGATCGGTCATTGCGAACTCTCCTGTATAATGTTTTCCGTAATACTCTGGGCGATATATGAGAAACGTCATATCAGCAGCCTCGTTTATCTGTCCTGAACCCCTTAATCTTGAAAGAGAAGGTTCGGCAGTGTCATACCCCCTTGACAACTGGGAAAGCAGCACAATACAGATGTTCAAATCTTTGGCTAAGTTCTTTAGCCAGCGTGTCACTTCACCGTAGAACGCTTCCAGGTTCGCAACTTTCTGATTTGTAGAAAGTATCTGCAAATAGTCTACAACAACCATTTTAACGCCCATTCGCCTCGCTAAGGTACGAATCGAAAAATATATATTGTTTATAGAAGTTGTGCTGCTCTCGTCAAAATAAACGGGCAAATTGCGGAGTCTTGCAATAGTTTCATTAATACGTTCTACTTCTTCGCTGTTCAACCGCTCGCCCATTATAAGACGTGAATTAATATTCGTTTCTTGTGCTAGTACTCTTGTAGACAATTGCGCCTTTCTCATCTCCATAGTGTAAACAGCCACAGGAACACCGTCTTTGGCAATATTTACCGCTATATCCATAGCAAATGAGGTTTTGCCTTGCGAACTTTCAGCAGCTACAACAACCAAATCAGACGGAAAGAAACCGCCTCTTTCGTCAATGTGCCTAAAGCCTGTTAGCAAACCTTTGTTTCCTTTGCCTTCCTGGTTGCCTTTTATCGCCTCTTTAACTTCGTCTAAAGCGTCAGCAAACGAGGTTATAGAAGTGTTTGGATTATCGCCAAGTTGCTTTATTTCCTCCGTTAATGCTTGCGCAATTTCATCTGCACTGCGCTCTGTCATTGCTTTCGTATCGGAATACTTTAAACATATCTCTCGAATCCTTCTGCACTTGTTTTTTTCCACTACTTCCTGGAGGCTTAGTTTAAAAGTAGATGTACTTGCCGAATCAAGCAAAGATGTAATGTAGATAGGATTGGCGCTACCCTCACTTGTTTTAGCGTATTCAACGCCAACGCTACTGAAATCCACCTTCATTCCCTTTGCGTCCAAGTCTGCTATGATGTTAAAAACAGCCTTGTGTTGAGGCTGATAAAACATCATAGCAGATAGGCTCTGCAACATCGTTTCTACATACATTCCGCCGTAACTTATAGCGGTTCCTAATATTGTTTGCTCTGCTGCATCATTGTACAACAGAGCAACAGCGTTGCTTGTTTGGTTATCCTTCATGGCTTTATATCGTCTTTTATGAAACCTTCTGCTTTTCCTTTCTGCTTTAAGTGGCTTCCAGTATTCCATAGTTGCAACCTTCTTGTCACATCAAACCCTCCGTGATTCGGGTCGTGTTTTTTCACCTCAAAACGCATAAGACCGCTATTAGTGTCAAGCTCCGTCCAATAATTGAAAAAGCTCATCAGCTCATCAGCTCCATATTTCTTTGCATTGGTTTCAGTCACAACCTCCATTCGAAAGGCTTGCTTTCTGTCCTCAATTGGCGCTTGCGCTATCTGCCTGCCTCTTACAGAAGGTTTTTCGCTTAAACTTCCTTGTTGAGGCTGTTTTGCAACCTTGCTTTTGCTTGCCTTCTCCTTGCCACCCTTTGAGCCCGCCTTGCGCTTCTTTTCGCACACTTCTTCATAGTGTTCTGTGTCCCTGTCGTAATTCTCTTTAAAGGACTCAAACATGATCATGTTAGCAACGTCGTTTTTATCTTTAGGCGTTACGCCATCCAGCACATAGTTTGCAATATTTTCCAAAAGTATGCCTTTCTGGTCTGCAACCAATAAACGAGTTTTTTTCAGTAGAGAGGTGTAAAAGTAAAACCTCTCTCTCTCTTGTCCTTTTTTTTTGTTCATAAATTTAAACCTTTTATGTAGGCTGTTTCACCGCTGCCACTATTATAGACCGGGCGAATACCGTCTACTTGTTCTACAATACCTGGCACATCAGAGAAATTAACCCCTAATATATTAGCCAGTTCACTTTGACAAAACTCCTTGCGATTTCCACTGAATATCGCTTTAAGTTTAGTTTTGTATTTCTGCGTTTTCATAGTACCTCCTCTTTTAACGGCTGTACTTCGCCAGCTTGCCAGCTTTGGCAAGTGCGACAACTTCTGCTTTGTTGTACAGGTTGCGCCTGCCAACCTTTGTAGGTGCCAAACGCCCCTCTTTTTCCATTCTCCACAGAGTTACATCGCTTATGCCTAAGAGCTTGCAAAGCTCGTTCCTGCTAACGAGTTCCTCTTTCTGTGACTCCACTCTGAAATCTGCTGTTACTCTCTCGTCCAAAACCTGGTTAATCGCTTCTTTCAAGTCTGCCAGGTTCATTAAAACTACTCCTTGTTGCATATCTGTAAATTTTTAAAATAAAACATTGCTGAATACGTTTAGGTGCTTATGCTCTTTATATTTTTAGCCTTTTGCTATCCCTTTGTATTTCAGCGGAACAATACAAAGTTAAGAAGTACAAATATACATAGCAAGAAGTCAGAGAGCAAACCGCTAAAATTAACAAATAAAATTAAAAAAAGTTAAGCAATAAGACAACAAAACATATTTATAAGCGTGTCGGCACCCGTAACAATATCCACTTTTTAAGAATAAAGTAGACTCTATCACAGCAAAGCCACATCGCACAAGAACGCCTCCAGATATTGCGCCAGGAAATAGCACTCTCGTTTATAGCCAGGAAATTGCAGAGCTTTATCACCTTACAAGAAAGCTGCCTAAACCCATTGGAAACTACAAAGAGTGAATAACTTTTACAAAACAAAAATACAAAAATCTTTTTTACTCTCTTTAGAGAGTTTTTTATATATCTATTCTATTCTTTCTATTCTATTCTATTCTAATCTATTCTAATCTATTCTAATCCCTACCATTTGCTACCATTTGCTACCATTTGCTACCATTTGCTAAAACGTTACATAATTTGAAATGCAAATTTAATTTTCAAAACACAAGCATTTTGAAAAATGCCGTATTTCACCATTTTAAAGCCATCTAAGCCACTCAAATACGCAAACCATACAAGTTGTTGCAAAACAACATAAGCTACGCTTATGGCAAAAAAACAGCGGTTAGCAAGAAACGTATAAATGTAACTACAAAAAGAGGTAATTTCTATTACACTAACTTCTATAACCGTAATACAAAAAAGAATAGACACAAAATAAAAACAGGGCGCTTCCGTATCAGAAACACCCTATTAAATTAGCCATTATATATAAGACTGCAATTCACACATTTTAATATGATTTGCCAAGAATACGTTACAAGCGTTTACCCTTGCGTCATGTTCTTTCGTGTTGAGGCTCATACGTCCATAAAGAACGCACCAGTCCCATATATTTACATCCTGGCACCTCTTATCATAACACGCCTTAGCAACCGCCATTAGAGAGCTGTCAATATCTCTAAGAGCGTAATAAGAATACGCAAGTTCTTCTGTATAATGGTAGTCAGAAAACTCGTTGTAAGCAGATCTGACTGCATCGAACAGCAATTCATCTTTTTGTAGCACAAGGTCAATATTTTCCAGCACTTCGACAAATGCGTTTTTTACCGCAATTATATCGTCACACTCATTAACCATTTTAATTAATTCGTTCAACATAATGTAAATGTTATTAAGTTATTGATTATCAACGAGAGCCAAAAAATCGGCTTTCGTAATATCTATGGGGTTAACCACATTAACCCCATATTATTTTATTGTTAAGACTCTATAAGTTGCTGGTTCTCAACGAAAAGGGATTTTCCCCCTGTCGTTAATCATATTTACTTTGCCATTCTTAGAACCTTTCCTTTGCCCTCCTTCAGTTGCTTTGCTATCATCTTAGCTCGTTCCAGCTTCTGAACTTTTATGTACTCCTCAAAAACCTCTCGCTTTTCATGCCCGGTTATAGACATCATCTGGTCGGTGTCCAGTCTGCCTTGAAGGTACATATTTGTAGCTTTAGAACGCCTTGCGGTGTGACTCGTTACAAGTTCATACTTGTACTTTACTACTTCGCCTTTAGCGTTTCTTTCCCACAGAGAGCCGTCCATTAACCCATGAGCGAGAGAGTAACGCTTGCCTCTGTTATACTCGCTTCGGTCGTTGTAGTTCAGCTTATCGCCATTTGCTACACGCTGAAACAACACTCTAAAGCGTTCCTCTCTGCTACGTTCGCCAGCCGTCAGCAAAGTAGTGTACTTCTCTTTGAGTGAAGGAACACTCTTTGAAACAAGTTCGCACACATCTTTGATGTACATATTCATAAGCTGCTCTCTGATCACCGGCAAGTGATAGTGGTATTTCTCAAACAGCTCAAACACCCTGGCATCCGTAATTGGCACATACACCTCGTTGCCAGTCTTTTTCTGGAACAAATGAAGCAGAGTAACATCGCCCTCGCTTACTATATTGTCTTTTGTAAGTACGCTATAATCGCTGAATCGTTGCCCGGACTGATAGCCTATATAAAACAAGTCCCTCACCTCTTCTCGCTTGCCCTCTAACTTCACGTTGTATATAGCGTTTAGCTCTTCTTCCGTGAGGTATATTTCCATTCGCTTCTGCTCGTCCTTTACCGTCACATCGCCCCACACATAAGGTGCTGCACTATCTCGTTTAATAATGCCGTCTTTAACCGCTGAATTGCAGAGCTTTCTAAAGCAAGTGGTATATTTGCCGATTGTCTTAGCCATGTAGTTTCTATCCTTCAAGAACTTCACGAACTTGTTTGAAAATCTTTCGTCTATCATGCCAAAAGTAACAGACTCGTTTCCGTCCAGAAACGCATCAATAAGACCGCCAAAGGACTTCCACACACTTATACCGCCCTGGGCGTATTCTTTAAAGTTATTGCCATGAGTTCTTTCTCCTGATACTATACCCTCATAAAATTTGGTGTAATAGCCAAGAATAGAGTTTAAAGCCTGTCTTTCTACTTCCTTCTTTATGTTCTCAATTTCTTCGCTATCCTCGCTTTGTGCTATGGCTGCAACCTGTTCTTTAACAAACTCAATATCCTGCACACCTTTAGCCTTTAGGCTTCTTAGGGTAACTTGAACCTTTAAAGCGAGAGCTTTGGCTCTTACGCCCTCAACGGACTCAAAGTAGCCAACAGAGCCAAGTCGCTTCCATTTGGCTACGTTCACGTTTATACCAGTGTTAATTGCGTTGTCTGCTCCAGTAAAAGTGAGCCTTACATAAAGTGGCGATTGCCCATCAGTCCTTGAGGTACGAACTTTAAAGTTCATGTAAATTTCGTTTTCTCTATGCTTCATAATCAGTATAATTTAATTGATACACAAAGGTAGCTATAATAACTGAAAGAGCAAAGATAATTTGTACCAATTTTGTACCAATAATTGAAATTTTAAGAAAGATTAAGAAAGCAGAATATTATGTATAATATTAGGTATCAATGATTTACAGATTTCAAAAGACTAAACAAAACTACAAACGTGAGAGCGAATCCCACCAGCTCCACAAAGAGGCAATTGTTTGATATTCAAATGATTGCCTCTTTTTTTATGCTTACACCTTCTCTATTTTTGTACAACTTTTGTACCACAACACGTTTACATCGACGTCCAAGTAGATTTGCTTGCAGAGAATACAGCAGAAAACACAAAAGTTCTACATTTTACCACATTGCAACACGTTTTTTAACAAAAGGTTATATATTAACTTTTTATGTAATTTAGCAATCTATATTTAGATATCGGTTCAAAAGAACAAGAGAGAAGAGAAAGAATAAGCAGATTTCAACTCATACAATACACCGAGTTTAACTCATATAATACACCGAGTTTCTACTCACAACAGCATACAGAATTTCAACTTATACATTATTAATATATATGCTTATGGAAATCGACACCAGACAAATGATGCGCAAGTCGGTAGCCCTGGCTCTGCTTCTCGCAGCCACCTACGGCGGACAGGCTCTCGCGCAGGACGACACCGTGATATACGGTAGTGTAGTGTCTTCAATGAACTGGGGCGCAGTCGGCTTCCGTCGCCCCCACCACCGGCAAGTGCTACTGGGCTTCAATGAAGTCTGACTTCACGTCGGCGCTCTACGAGGTGAACATGCAGAGCGGAGCGCTCACGCTTTGCCGACAGTTCACTGGAATGGAGGAGATAACCGGCCTCTACATTCTGCCGCACGTCGACAAGGGTGCACCTGCAAAGGTGAGCGACCTGAAGGCAAGTTTCAGCAACGACAGCACCACCGGAAAGGTCAGCTTCACCATGCCTTCCGCGACAAAGGGCGGAGAGACGCTGAGCGGCAACATTAATTATAAGGTGTATCTGGGCGACCAGAAGAAGGAAGGAACGGCTGCTGCAGGCAAGACCGTGCAGCTTGACGCCACCCTGCCCGAAGGACGCTGCAAGATTGTAGTCACGACGTCGAACGCTAAGGGCGAAAGCGAACGCACTGCCACCTCGCTGTGGATTGGCAAGGACACTCCGGCAACGGTGAGCGGACTCTCGCTGAAGCGCACGCTCGACAAGGGTCTGTAGTTGCGATGGGACGTCGTCTCGACGGGTGCGCACAACGGATATGTAGACCCGGCAAGCGCATATGGCGTTCAGCCGGCGAGAAGAATGCCGCATTCGGCGTTCCAACCGGATGCCACTTCGTGAAGGTGGGCGGTCGCACGGCGAAGGTTCTCGTGAAGTAACGTTTACTCCTACAATTATTAGATTTAAAAAAGGCTGCACACGGCGAAGTGTGCAGCCTTTTTGTGTTTATACTTAGCCCTTAATATGTTTTTAGTGAGCCTTTAATATGTTCTTGCAAAGAACCATGATATTACCACGCAGCAAAAATCTCATTACCGCATAGCAAAAATCTCATTACCACATATCTAAAATATTATTACCATGCCGCGGGAATCGAGCATAGTACATAAAATTAGAGGCTGTTGAGCCACTTCTTGCCAGATTTGGTATAAGACCAAATGACAAGCCCGCCGCTAATCACTGCCAATATTACCAAGAATGCTTCTAATGTTCCCATATCATTGCAATTTTATAAAATGTTTCCGATACAACAAGTCTTTCTGCTCAAAAAACATTGAATGCGGATCAATAACCGTAGCGGAGGTCTCCGGCCTCCGCAGCAAACAAAAATTCCATTAGCACGTTTATACTACCCGATCTGGTGCTGCGGAGGCCGGAGACCTCCGCTACGAAAAAGGTGCAGTTGAGACAACTGCACCCCCTTAGTGATTCCGGTGGGATTCAAACCCACGACCTTCAGAACCGGAATCTGACGCTCTATTCAGCTAAGCTACGGAACCATTGCGATTTTGCAGTTGCAAATTTACGCAAATTGTTTCAAACCGACGAACGATTGCTGCACAAAAAACGTGCAAAGCAAACGTTTTCATAAAAAAAATTAATGTTTTTTTTGTGCATAAAGAAATTTTTGTAAATTTGCACCCGAATTAAAAACCAATCGCCTACTTAAACAAATCACTACAATAAAAACACATAAGATGAAAAGATAGTGACAATTAGTTTAATTTCGAGTTATAAAATATATACTACATAACTATTATTAACAAGAAAAAGGATGTGTCAGCTCACAGCCTAAGGAAACTACGGCAATGCGGATTATGTCCTAAACTTAAAAACCAAATCTATGGAAAAAGTAAAGAGACCTTTACTTCCGCTTATGACAAAGCAGTTAGCGCTTTCGTTGTTGATGGGAGGAGGCATGATGCTTTGCGCAACAAACGCAACAGCAGCAGACGAACTCGCACGTTCGGTTTACAATGTAGCTCAAACACCGCAGAACCAGCAGATTACTGGTCGCGTACTTGATGCTGCTGGCGAACCGCTTATTGGCGTTAGCATTGTAGAAAAAGGCAACAAGTCGAACGGTACAGTTACCGACGTTGATGGCAACTTCACTCTCCGCGTTTCAAATCCCACAGTTGTAGTTTCTTACGTAGGCTATAAGACTCAGGAAATGTCTGTAGCAGGCAAGAAGACCCTTGACATTACTCTTCATGAGGATGCCGAGATGCTGAGCGACGTTGTCGTTATCGGTTACGGTACAGTGAAGAAAGCCGACTTGGCAGGTTCTGTAGCCATCATGGATAGCAAGTCGTTTAAGGACCAGCCGGTAGCACGTGTTGAGGACGCCCTCAACGGTCGTATGTCGGGTGTGCAGGTAATGTCTTCTGGCGTTCCTGGTGGTGCAATGAAGATTCGTGTGCGTGGTGCAAGCTCTGTAAACAAGAGCAACGACCCGTTGTACGTAGTTGACGGCATCGTTCGCGAGACAGGTCTCGAGGGTATCAACCCTGAGGATATCCAGAGCATCCAGGTGCTGAAGGACGCTTCTTCTACAGCTATCTACGGTGCGCGCGGTGCCAACGGTGTTGTAATGGTTCAGACCAAGATGGGTAAGGCCGGCACAACTCAGGTTACATTCGACGCTTCGCTCGGTGTTTCTAACGCATACAACGTACCTGAGGTGATGGGCACAAAGGAGTACGCAAACGCCTTGGTACAGTACAAGGGTGCTGACGCTAACGCTCTCGCTGGTTATATCAACGGCACTAACAAGGGTATCGACTGGATGGACCAGCTGCTCCACACCGGTGTTACACAAAACTATAAGGTGGCTATCTCTAAGGGTACAACCGGCACACAGACATATTTCTCTGCCAACTATATGGACCAGACCGGTGTAGTTCGCGACACAAAGTCGAAGCGCTACTCTGTAAAGTTCAACATCCACAACAAGCTCTTCTCTTGGTTGGAGCTCACAGCTGACGCTAACCTCTCTCGTACAGAGAACAGCGGTTCGGCAAGCTTCGGTCAGCACCAGTCGAACCCGATTTGGGTAGGTCTGAACTACTCTCCGACAATGGAGATGATGGATGCTAACGGTAACTACAACAAGGACCCGTACAACAACATCCAGCAGAACCCGTGGGGATTGGTTCACGCTAACCAGAGCGACCGCAACCGTACAATGGCTACCGGTCATGTCGACTTGAAGTTCAACATCTGCGACGGCTTGACATTCACCACAACAAACGGTATCGACTTCAACGACTACAAGTGGTACAGCCTCGCTTCCAAGACCGTTAACGGTACTACAAACATGGGCAACAACAACGCTCAGGTGATGGGTCTGCAGTCGACCAACAACCTTACATACCAGCACTCTTGGGGCGACCACAACCTTACTGCTACCGGCGTATGGGAGGCAACAAGCCGCGAGACACGCTCTATGGGTATCGAGGGTAAGGATCTGGCTCAGGAGTTCGTAGGCTACTGGAACGTGAAGAACGCCGCTACACGCGACGCAAGCAACGGCTACAGCAAGTGGACAATGCTCTCTGGCGTAGCTCGCGTTATGTACAACTACGCTGACCGCTACATGCTCACCGGTACACTCCGTGCCGACGGTTCGAGCCGCTTCACAAACAAGAAGTGGGGCTACTTCCCGTCAGTAGCAGCTGCATGGACTGTTTCTAACGAAAAGTTCTGGGAGCCGATGCGCAACGTTGTTAGCAACTTCAAGATCCGCGCAAGCTACGGTATCATCGGTAACCAGGACATCACTCCGTACTCTACACTCGCAAGCCTCTCTACAACCGGCTTCAACTACGGCACAAAGAACAAATACTCAGGCTACTGGGCTGGCGGTATCGCTACTCCAGACCTGACATGGGAGAAGGTTAAGCAGTTCGACCTCGGCTTCGACTTCGGCTTCTTAAACAACCGCTTGAGCCTCGGTGTCGACCTCTTCTGGAAGAACACAACAGACGCCCTGCTCCTGCAGAGCACTCCGGGCTACCTCGGTGGTCAGAGCTACTGGACAAACGCAGGCGAAGTTAGCAACAAGGGTGTTGACGTTAGCCTGACAGCACAGATTCTGCAGAAGAAGGACCTCCAGTGGACATCTACTCTCAACGTAAGCTACCTGAAGAACGAGGTAACCAAGCTTACAGCTCAGACTCCGCGTCTCTACGGTGCAAGCCCGTCGCCGGGTACTATCGATCCGTGTACTATCATCACAGAAGGTGAGGCTATCGGTACATTCTACGGCTACAAGTGGGCAGGCCTTGAGAAGGGCGACGACGGCAAGTTCTATGACACATACTACACAGCCGACGGCAAGACAACACGCACTCCGGACGCCGACAAGGACCGCTTCGTTCTCGGACGCTCTAACCCGGACGTTACATTAGGTTGGAACAACACCATCAACTTCAAGAACTGGGAGTTCAACGCATTCTTCAATGCAGCATTCGGTGCTAAGCGCCTCAACCTCGTGCGCTACGCCATGAACTCAGCAGTAGGTGCTTCGATGTTCGTAACCGATAAGGACTACTTCTCAGAAGTTGGCAACACAATGCCGTCTCTCGACGCAGCAGGCAACAAGACATACGGCAACTCAGACAAGTGGCTCGAGAACGCTAACTACCTCCGTTGCGAGAACGTGAGCGTAGCTTACACTTTGCCGCGCAAGCTGACCAAGTTCGCCGACATCCGTCTGTCGCTCTCTGCACAGAACCTCTTCACCATCACAGGCTACAAGGGTATGGACCCTGCAGGCGCTTCATTCTCAGACAGCAGCGTTGATAACAACAACGGTCTCGACATGGGTGCTTATCCTAACCCGCGTACCTTCACATTCGGTGTACGTCTGAACTTCTAAAACCATCAATTAACAATCTAAACAACGAAACAAAATGAATAAAAAGATATTACTGGGTTGCCTTTTCGCTGCTTCGGTGCTGACAACAACAACATCATGTAGCGACTTCCTCGACGAGGACCCGAAGGGACAGATGTCAGAGGCCAACGTATTCAAGAGTCAGGCTGACCTTGATGCAAGCATCCATACAATATACGAGAAGTTGAACCAGACACAGTCGTGGACTAACCCTATGTACCCGCAGTGGCAGGGCGACGACATGACAGCCAACCCTGGTTCAAACAAGCAGGCTGTTGCTGCGCTCGACGTATTCAGCTCTGACGGCGCCAACAAGGGCGTAACAGACGCTTGGAAACAGCACTTCGCTCTTATCAAGGCTTGTAACTGGGTAATCGAGAACGCATCAAAGACTCCAACATCTCAGGAGGAAATCAACATCGCTCTCGGCAACGCACACTTCTGGCGTGCATACGCTTACTTCTATCTGGTACGCGTGTTCGGCCCGCTGCCGATGGTTTTAAAGACCGACCCGAGCGCTACTAACGTTGCTCCGTCAAGCGTTGAGGAAATCTACAACCTCATCGTAGAGGACCTGAAGAAGGCTGAAGGCTGGTTGCCTACAAGCTACAGCCAGGCTCCGCGCAACCACGACGGCGTTGACGCATGGGTTACAAAGCAGGCTACTCAGGCTACACTCACTGCTGTATACATGGCAATGGCAGGCTACCCGCTCAACAAGGGCAAGGAGTACTACGCTCTCGCTGCTGCAAAGGCTAAGGAAGTAATAGACAACAACGGCACATACGGCTTCTACAACGATCCGGTTTGGAACCACGTCTACTCAATGGGCCACAACTACAACAAGGAGACCATTCTCGGTATCGACAACAACTGGAACTCTGGTTCTTGGGATCACGACTCTGAGCTTACTTCTTGCTGCCGCTTCGAGGGTCTCGGCGACGGTGGCTGGGGCGATGCATGGGGCGAAATCGCATTCTGGAAGCGCTATCCGGAAGGACCGCGTAAGGATGCCGTGTATGCTCCGAAAATCACTTTCCAGGACGGTGCTACAATCACTAAGGTTTGCAACTGGTGGGATCTCGATGCTGAAGGCAAGCCGGTTGTAGAGGCTTATCACCCGATGTTCGCTATCTACACTGTAAACTGCGACGGCGACAACCGCGCTAAGGAGAAGTTCGCTCCGTACAACTATCTCGAGCCTAACTACACCAACATGACTAACGGTCGTCGTCATCGTCTGATCCGTTACGCAGAGGTTCTCCTCTGGTACGCAGAGAGCGCAGCTCGTTCTGGTGGCGATTTGGCTAAGGCTAAGGAGTATCTGCGTGAGGTACGCAAGCGCGCCGTTAACGACGTAGAGAACGTAACTCTCTCAGACGGCACAAAGGTTGCTATCACTAACATGACTGCAGACCAGCTCGCTGAGGCTTGCTACATCGAGCACGGATGGGAGGTTGCAGGTCAGTGGACACAGATGGTTACACGCCGCGCCGACGAGTTCCGTATGAACGAGCTGAAGAAGAACTTCGACTACCGCGTTGCTAACAAGCCTGTTGTTGTGGCTGTTGAGAACGGTAAGGAGTACACAGCTAAGGAGAGCGTTCCGGTTGTTAAGTCTACATGGGCTGGCGACGAGTCTATCTACTGTCCTTATCCGACAACTGAGGTTGAGAAGAACCCGAACTTGAAGCGTTAATCAACGATTAACAATACTATTATCATCCTCGCAGACGCTAACGCGTTTGCGAGGATTTTTTATTGTGGGTGTGTCAAAACTACAAAATAAAGCAGGTACACAATAAAAAACGCTGTCCTCCGTTAAGTCTATTAAAGGACAAATATCAATGAAGAAAGAAATAAAACTCTACTCCACCCTATTCATCCTCGCTTTATCTGCGCTCATACTCAGCGGATGCGGCGCAGAGAAGAACATGAAGAAGGGCGAGAAGTATCTTGCCGTGGGCGAATACTACGACGCAGCGACGCAGTTCAAGCGTGCTTACCAGCGCACAGCGCCGAAGGAGCGCGAGAAGCGCGGCAAGATAGCGCTGAAGGTGGCTTTCTGCAACGAGCGCATCAACTCTACACAGAAGGCGCTTGCGGCATACAGCAACGCCATCAGATACAATCAGGCGTCGACGCATGACCGCCTCAGCTACGCCCGACTGCTGCTGAAGAACGGCGCATACAAGCAGGCAGAGACCGAGTTTCGCACTGTGCTCGACTCGATGCCAGACAACGTGCTCGCAAAGAACGGACTCGCATCAGCGCAGAACGCTCCGCAATGGAAGAAGGACGGTTCGCGCTATCAGGTGAAACGCATGGATGTGTTCAACTCGAGAAGAGACGACTATAGTCCGGTGCTCGGCGGCGACCAGTACGACTACCTCTACTTCACCTCTACACGCAACGACGCTACGGGCAACGAACTGAGCGGCATCACCGGAGCGAAGGCTGCCGACATATTCGTCTCGCAGAAAGACGAGAAGGGAAAGTGGCAGAAACCCGAACCGGTGAACGGCGGACTGAATACGGAGTACGACGAGGGTGCATGCGCGCTGTCGCCCGACGGCAAGACGATGTACATCACGCAGTGTCAGACCGACCCGTCGTATCCGCGCTTTGCACAGATTATGACTTCGCAGCGTGCCGATGCGGCTTGGGGAAAACCCGAGGAGTTCAAGGTGACGAACGACACGCTCTCAAGCTATGCCCACCCTGCGGTGTCGCCCGACGGCGAGTGGCTCTACTTCGTGTCGGACATGCCAGGCGGACTTGGCGGACTCGACATCTGGCGAGCACGCATCACGTCGCTCGGTCTTGCCGGTGTGGAGAACTTGGGCGAACCTATCAACACGCCGGGCAACGAGATGTTCCCGACGTTTCGTGCCAACGGCGACCTTTACTTCTCAAGCGACGGCCATGTAGGCATGGGCGGCTTGGACATCTACATCGCTTCGCCTAACGACAAAGGCGGCTACGACATAGAGCATCCGGGCTATCCGCTCAACTCGCAGGGCGACGACTTCGGCATGACGTTCGAAGGCGTACACAACCGCGGCTACTTCTCATCGAACCGCAACGACGGCAGGGGTTGGGATAAAATATACAGTTTCGAGAACCCGGAGATTGTGCAGAACGTGAAGGGATGGGTGTACGAGCAAGACGGCTACGAACTGCCAGAAGCGCTTGTGTACATCGTCGGATCGGACGGCACAAACAAGAAGGTGAGCGTGAAGGGCGACGGATCGTTCGAGTACGTGATAAACCCGAACGTCGACTATATCTTCCTTGCAACGTGCAAGGGATTCCTCAACCATAAAGAAGAACTGCGCGTGAAGCCGGCTGAGGAGTCGGAGGAGTACGTGCTGCAGTTCCCACTTGCTTCCATCACGGCGCCGGTGCTCATCGACAACATCTTCTACGACTTCGACAAGGCAACACTCAGACCAGAATCGACGGCTGCGCTCGACGAACTGGTGAAGCTGCTTAACGAGAACCCGAACGTGACGATAGAGCTTTCGTCGCACTGCGACTATAAAGGTTCGGCGGTGTACAACAAGGGACTCTCGCAGCGCCGCGCCGAGTCGGTGGTTGCCTACCTCACGGAAAAGGGAATCTCGCGCGACCGCCTCTCGCCCGTAGGTTACGGCAAGGAGAAACCGAAGACTATCCGCAAGAAACTCACCGAGAAGTATCCGTGGCTGAAGGAAGGCGACGTGCTTTCTGAGGAATTTATCCTGAAGCTCGACAAGGACAAGCAGGAGATTTGCAACCAGCTGAACCGCCGCACCGAGTTTATCGTGCTGCGCACAACGTACGGCATGTTCGACAAGGACGGAAAGTTGAAGGAGGAACCGAAGCCCAAGCAGCCGTCGGAGGATAAGAAGAAAGACACGGAAGAAGACTACGATTTCTTTATCGAATAAAGGCTGGTAGATATCGCAAAGGCTGGTAGATATCGTCAAAGGCTGGTAGATAGAACGCATATCTGCCAGCCTTTAACTTATTAATAAACAACCGTCTACACAAGAACTGGAAGATATGGTAGATATTTTCATGTAAACAATAAAAAAAGGGTATGCAGATAGTTGCATACCCTTTTCTATTATTTATATTACATTCGTTTACTCAGCGCGGAAGCTCGGAAGGTCTTCCTTTACGAAGTTCATGATGTAGACATGCTCTGCCGTAACCTCAGCCTGAGCCATGCGAACGTATACGTTAGCGCTCTTAGAGAAGAGCTCTGCAGAACGTGTAGCGTCCTCGAGGATGAGGAGCGACATAACGATGTCGCCAGTCATGTTGTACAGACGGCGTGCGAGGAAGTCCTGCACCTCCTGGTCCTGAGCCTGCTTCACGTAATCGAGAGCCTGCTCGTAGAGCTTCACCATCTCAACGACGCGAGCCTTCAGCGGCTGCAACTCCTCTGCAACCTCCTTCTCGAGCATCTCCTTGATGATGCCGAGGTAGGTGCCGTTGGTGATGTAGCGGATAGCGGCAACCACCTGCAGCTGTGTCGTACCCTCGTAGATAGAGAAGATACGTGCGTCGCGATAGAGGCGCTGACACTTGTACTCCATGATGAAGCCCGAACCGCCGTGTACCTGGATGGCGTCGTATGTGTTCTGGTTGGCATACTCAGAGTTCATACCCTTAGCAAGCGGGGTAAACGCATCGGCAAGGCGCGAGTACTTCTTCAGTTCTGCGCGCTCCTCAGGTGTGAGCTTGCGCTCGCGAGAGATGTCCTCAAGAGCCTTGTAGATGTCTACGTAGCGTGCTGTCTGGTAGAGGATAGAACGACCGGCGTCGAGCTTAGCCTTGATGCGTGCAATCATGTCGTAAACAGCCGGGAACTTAACGATAGCTGTGTCGAACTGCTTGCGCTCGCGAGCATACTTCAGAGCCTCGTCGTAAGCAGCCTGGCTAACGCCTACCGACTGTGCGGCGATGCCGAGACGTGCGCCGTTCATGAGAGCCATTACGTACTTGATGAGTCCGAGGCGTGTAGAACCGCAGAGTTCTGCCTTTGCGTTCTTGTAAACAAGCTCGCAGGTAGGTGAGCCGTGGATACCGAGCTTGTGCTCGATGTGGCGTACGGTTACGCCGCCGTCGCGCTTGTCGTAGATGAACATAGACAGACCGCGACCGTCGCGTGTGCCTTCCTCAGAGCGTGCGAGCACGAGGTGGATGTCAGAGTCGCCGTTGGTGATGAAGCGCTTCACACCATTCAGACGCCATGTGCCGTCCTCGTCCTGTGTAGCCTTGAGCATTACGCGCTGAAGGTCGGAACCTGCGTCAGGCTCTGTAAGGTCCATTGACATTGTCTCGCCAGCGCAAACGCGCGGGATGTACTTCTGGCGCTGCTCCTCAGAACCGAACTCGTAGAGAGTCTCGATGCAGTCCTGCAGCGACCAGATGTTCTGGAAGCCGGCATCGGCAGCCGAAACAATCTCCGAAGCCATTGAGTACGGAGTGATAGGCATGTTCAGACCGTTGTAGCGGCGAGGCATAGAGATACCCCACAGACCAGCCTGGCGTGTAGCCTCGATGTTGTCGTATGTCTTCGATGCGTAGTGCATACGTCCGTCTACGAGGTGCGGACCTTCGAGGTCTACGTCCTCAGAGTTCGGCTCGATGATGTTGGCAGCGATGTCGCCAGTGATCTCGAGCACACGCTTATAGTTCTCGATAGCGTCCTCGAAGTCGACGGGCGCATCCTCATATTTATCTTTGTCGGCGAAGTTGCGCTCCTTGAGCTCTACTACGCGCTGCATTTCCGGGTGATTAAGATAGAAATCGTACTCCGGATGGTCAGTATAAAAGTTAGCCATTACTTATTGTTTGCCTTATAGTACTTGATGAGTTTCGGAAGTACCTCCTCAACGGTGCCGGTGATTACGTAGTCGGCAATCTTGTTGATAGGTGCGTCCGGGTCGTTGTTCACAGAGATGATGATGCCAGAGTCCTGCATACCGGCGATGTGCTGAATCTGACCAGAGATGCCGCATGCGATGTACACCTTCGGGTGAACAGTTACACCGGTCTGACCGATCTGACGGTCGTGGTCGCACCAGCCAGCGTCAACGGCAGCGCGGCTTGCGCCTACCTCGCCGTGAAGCTCCTTGGCAAGCTGGAAGAGCATATCGAAGTTCTCCTTTGAGCCTACGCCGTAGCCGCCAGCCACAACGATAGGAGCGCCCTTGAGGTTGTGCTTTGCAGCCTCAACGTGGCGGTCGAGCACCTTCACAACAAAGTCAGCCTCGGGCACGTACTTTGCTACGTCAGGGTAAACCAATTCGCCCTTTGCCTTGCCCTCGTAGAGAGCCTTCTGCATCACGCCGCTGCGCACGGTAGCCATCTGCGGACGGTGCTCAGGGTTGACGATAGTAGCCACGATGTTGCCACCGAAAGCCGGACGAATCTGATAGAGCAGGTTGTCGTAGTGAACGCCGCTCTTCTTGTCGTCGTAGTCGCCGATTTCAAGCTCTGTACAGTCGGCTGTAAGACCGCTGGTGAGCGAAGAAGAAACGCGCGGACCGAGGTCGCGACCGATAACAGTAGCACCCATGAGCGCTATCTGCGGCTGCTCCTCCTTGAAGAGATTCACAAGGATGTCGGTGTGAGGAGCCGATGTGTAAGGGAAGAGGCCCTCAGCGTCGAAGACGAAGAGCTTGTCGACGCCGTAAGGCAGAATCTGATCTTCCACCTTGCCCTTGATGCCAGTGCCGGCAACTACGGCGTTAAGGTCTACGCCGAGCTGGTTGGCGAGCTTGCGTCCTTTGGTGAGAAGTTCCTGAGACACTTCCTGAACCTGAGTGCCTTCTATCTCGCAATATACAAATACGTTGTTCATATTTTTATGATTTAGGAGTTTTGAATTTTGAGTTTTGAATTATGCGCGTTGCGCATTTTGAGTTTATCATTTTTGAGTTCTGAATACTTAATTCAACATTCAAAAATTCAACATTGCGGCTGTGCCGCAACAATTCAACATTCAAAATTCAACATTCAAAATTTAACCAATAATCTTTTCGTCCAACAATTCCTTTACCAAGCCCTCGATGTCGGCGTCGCAGCCTGTGAGAGTCTTGCTTTCCTTAGCCTGGAACACGATGTTCTTGACAGCCTTCACCTTAGTAGGCGAACCGCTCAAGCCGCACTGCTGCGGGTCGCCGTCTACGTCGGCAACGGTCCACTGGTTGAGTGTGAGATAAGGACGCTCCTCGTAGAGGTAGTTGTACTTATCCTCAGGCTTGCGCTCCATAGGAGCTGTGGCACGCTTGTACTTCATGACGAGCTTGGCGTTAGCCGGACGGCACGGAGCCGCAGAGCCAGTCACTGTAACTACGAGCGGCATCGGAGCCTCAACAGTCTCTACACCGCCGTCGATGTGGCGACGGATGGTGAGTTTGCCGTCCTCGCACTTGAGGATTTCCTCTGCGTATGTCACCTGCGACAAGCCAAGCTTCTGAGCCACCTGCGGACCTACCTGCGCTGTATCACCATCGATAGCCTGGCGGCCACCGATCACAACGTCTACGTCGCCAATCTTCTGAATGGCTGTAGCCAGAGCGTAAGATGTAGCGAGTGTGTCGGCACCTGCAAACAGACGGTCTGTAAGCAACCAGCCTGTATCTGCACCGCGGTAGAGACCCTCGCGGATAACCTCAGCAGCACGCGGAGGACCCATTGTCAAAATACCTACTGTTGAACCCGGGTTCTGCTCCTTAAGACGCAGAGCCTGCTCCAACGCGTTCAAATCTTCGGGGTTGAAGATTGCCGGTAGGGCAGCGCGATTGACAGTACCTTCGGCTGTCATAGCGTCCTTGCCGACGTTTCGTGTGTCGGGTACTTGCTTGGCAAGTACAACAATTTTCAAACTCATAGTTATAATTAGTAATAAATTATAGTTAATTTTCCATTTTAAATGATATGCAAAAGTAATAACTTTATGTTAATCAGCCAAATTAAGAACTCTAAAAATGCACTTTCTGCAACATGTTGCACCATAATTATGTCAAGAAATAATACGGCGGAGCAAGTTTTTTCAAAGTTAAAGCACCGTTTATTCAACAAATATACGTAACTTTGCACCACAAATTTTCAAAACACAACATTCTTATGGGAGGCATATTTGGCACCATCTCCAAGAAAAGCTGCGTTGCAGATGTTTTCTACGGAACCGATTACAACTCACACCTCGGAACTCGCCGTGGCGGTCTCGCCATGTACAGTAAAGAGAAGGGTTTCACACGCTCTATCCACAATCTGGAGAGTTCGTATTTCAGGACTAAGTTTGAACCGACACTCGACCGGTTCGAAGGTAGCACAGCGGGCATTGGCGTAATCAGCGACACTGACGCACAACCGCTCGTAATCAACTCACACCTCGGACGTTTCGCTATCTGCACAGTTGCGAAGATTGCGAATCTGGAGGAACTTACCAAGCAATTGCTTGAGAAGAACATGCACTTTGCCGAACTCTCGCAAAGCGCCACAAACCAAACCGAACTCGTAGCCTTGCTCATTATTCAAGGCAAGACATTCCGCGAAGGTATAGAGAATGTCTTTCATCACATAAAGGGCTCATGCACAATGATGATTCTCACCGAGGATTCTATCATCTGCGCTCGCGACGCATGGGGCCGCACACCTATTATTATTGGCAAGAAGGACGGAGCATACGCTGCTTCGAGCGAGTCATCGTCGTTCCCCAACCTCGACTACGAGGAGTGCTACAACGTCGGACCGGGCGAAATCGTAGAGCTTACAGCCGACAGCATGACACAGATTCGCCCTGCCAACAAGAAGATGCAGATTTGCTCGTTCCTTTGGGTCTACTACGGCTTCCCAACATCTACTTACGAGGGCAAGAACGTTGAAGAGGCTCGCTTCGACAACGGCTATAACCTCGCAAAGACCGACGACGTGGAGGTCGACTGCTGCTCGGGCATTCCTGATTCGGGCACTGGCATGGCTATGGGCTACGCTGCTGGCAAGGGTGTGCCCTACCAGCGCTGCATTGCCAAGTACACTCCGACATGGCCGCGCTCGTTCACACCGTCCAACCAGTCGATGCGTTCGCTCGTAGCCAAGATGAAGCTCATCCCGAACAAGGCAATGCTTAAGGGCAAGCGCGTATTGTTCTGCGACGACTCAATAGTTCGCGGCACGCAGTTGCGCGACAACGTACACGTGCTGTTCGATCAGGCTGGACTGAAGGAGTGTCACATGCGCATCGCTTGTCCGCCGCTCGTATACAGCTGTCCGTTCATCGGCTTCACATCGTCGAAGAGCGAGATGGAGCTTATCACACGACGCATCATCGAGAAGTTTGAAGGCGACGCCAATAAGGATCTTGAGAAGTATGCTACAACCGACTCGCCGCAGTACAAGCGCATGGTTGAGGAGATACGCTCGCAGCTGGGCCTCACATCGCTGAAGTTCAACACCATTGAGCAGCTCATCGCAGCTATCGGACTGCCGAAGTGTCAGGTATGTACACACTGTTTCGACGGTTCGAGCCAGTACACTCTTGAGGAGCAGGCTGACGAATAAGCGTTCTGAACGTAATACAACAATAATAAAATGTGAAGAAAAATCCGTTTCGCAACATGAACAGCGACACGGTTTTTTTTCGTTTCTTCAAAATACAAACACACAAATAATGAAAAAGAAAGAACTCTGCTACATCGTTATTGTAGCTATGCTTGGCGTCTCGCTGCTGCTAAGCTTCGCCGTAGAAGTGTTCCATCTCGATTTGGGCTGTTTCAGTTGGACTGTCGGTTGGGTTTCGTCGCCTATTGCTCTTGCCATTGGCTTTGCCTTTGCGCTGCTGTTGGGCAAGGCTTTTCCCGACTTCAACAATACGATGTCGAAGAAGATGCTGCAATACTCCGTAATCGGACTCGGCTTCGGCATGAACGTAGACAAGGCACTCGCTTCGGGCGCCGAAGGAATGATGTTCACCATAGCCAGCGTGTTCGGAACATTGGCGCTCGGATGGCTGCTGGGCAGAAAGCTGCTGGGCGTAGACACACAGACGAGCTACCTGATCTCTTCGGGCACAGCCATCTGCGGCGGTTCGGCGATAGCAGCGATAGGTCCAATCATACGTGCGAAGGCAGAGAGCATGTCGGTAGCGTTGGGCGTGGTGTTCGTGCTCAACGGCATTGCGTTGTTCCTCTTCCCTACTATCGGCGACGCACTTGGCATGACGATGAAGCAGTTCGGCATGTGGGCGGCTATAGCCATACACGACACGTCGTCGGTGGTTGGAGCCGGTGCGGCTTACGACCAGATGCACCCAGAGCTTGTGGCTCAGCAGGGCGTAAGCGCTTTGGAGGTGGCTACGACCATCAAGCTGACACGCGCGCTCTGGATTGTGGTGCTTGCCCTTGTCACGCCGTTCTTCTTCCACAAGCAGCTTGCCGCAGCCGACGGCACGACGAAACCTTGGTACTCTTGCGTGCCGCGCTTCATAATATGGTTCGTCGTAGCCATTCTGTTCAACACATACGTGCTGAGCAACGCCGCGCTCATCGGCGACACGGCAGCCGAAATCGGCACACTGTTTAGCGGAGCCGTGAACAAGCTTGCGAAGAACCTCATTACGCTCTCGCTCTTCTTCATCGGAGCGTCGCTGACGCGCGAGACGCTGCGCTGTGTTGGTCTCAAGCCGCTTTTGCAGGGCGTGATGCTCTGGATAAGCATCAGCCTGATAAGTCTGGCTTATATATTCTGGCTATAGACACTATAGCATTAAATGCATAAATGTAGCGGAGGCCTCCCGCCTCCGCAGCACCAAGTAGAACATATTATTAATGTTTGCCAAATTGGATGCTGCGGAGGCCGGAGACCTCCGCTACTATGTTTTTAGTCCTGATAATAAACTCGCTTTACGCGGTTGCTGATGCCTGTAAGCACCTCATACGGTATGGTATCGATGGCATCTGAGAGCGTAGTCACGGGCAGTTCTTCGCCGAAGATGACAACCTGGTCGCCTTCCTGGCAGTCGATGTCCGTAACATCGATCATCGCCACATCCATGCAGATATTGCCCACATACTCAGCCTTCTTTCCGTTTACGAGACAGAAGCCATGACGATTGCCGAGATGGCGGTTCAGTCCGTCGGCGTAGCCGATAGGTATGGCAGCGATGCGCGAGTTGCGCGTGAGCTTGCCGCGACGACTGTAGCCTACCGTCTCGTCTGCTGGCACATCGTGTATCTGAAGAATCGTTGTCTTCAGCGTCGTCACGTTGTTAATCATCGAGTTGTCGCGCGAGTCGTAGCCATAGAGTCCGAGTCCGAGTCGGCACATGTCGAGCTGGCGTTCGGGGAAGTGCTCTATGCCAGCCGAGTTGTCGATGTGGCGCAGAATCTTATGCGGGAACGCCGCACAGAGCTGACTGCTGCCACGCTTGAAGAGTTCGAACTGATGAGCCGAGAACTCGTCGAACGAGTCGCTGTCGCTGCCCACGAAGTGAGAGAACACCGAGCGCGGCACGATAGACGACTGATGCTGCAGGCGATCTATCAGCTCCGGCATATCCTTGTCGGGGTCGAAGCCGAGTCGGTGCATACCGGTGTCGAGCTTTATGTGTACGGGGAAATTGCTTATGCCCTCCTTCTGCGCCTCGCGAACGAGCGCGTCGAGCAGTCGGAACGAGTAGACTTCGGGTTCGAGGTCGTAGTCGAACATTGTCTTGAACGCCGACATCTCGGGGTTCATTATCATTATGTTCGACGTGATGCCGTTCTTGCGCAGCGTCACGCCCTCGTCGGCTACAGCCACAGCGAGGTAGTCTACGCGATGGTCCTGCAGCGTCTTTGCTATCTCCACCGCACCTGCTCCGTAAGCGTCTGCCTTAATCATGCAGACGAGCTTTGTCTCCGGTCGCATGAACGAGCGGTAGAAGTTCAAGTTCTTCACAACGTTCGAGAGATTCACCTCAAGAATGGTCTCGTGCACCTTCTTCACAAGCAGTTCGGTGATGTTGTCGAAACCGAAGCGGCGTGCGCCCTTGATGAGTATCACCTCGTCGCGCAGCGACTCGAACACCTTGCTGTGAATGAACGACGTAACGTCGTGGAAGAAGTATTTCTCCTGAACCTTTATCAGGTCGGCATGCTCCATAATCTGCGGACCGATGCCTATTATCTTCTCAACGCCGCGCTGCACACTGAGGTCGGATACTTCCTTGTAGAGCACGTCGAGCGGTTCGCCGGTCTGGTAGATGTCGCTGAGTATGAGCGTGCGCTTGCGTCCCTTGTGGTCGGGGCGGCGGTTCATGAAGTCGAGCGCTATGTCGAGCGAGTTGATGTCCGAGTTGTACGAGTCGTTGATGAGCGTGCAGCCCTTCTGACCCTCTTTCACTTCGAGGCGCATCGCTACCGGCTCGAGCGACGCCATGCGCTCGGCGAGATGCTCACGCGAGAGTCCGAGATGCAGCGCTACGACAGCCGTCGTTACGGAGTTGCGCACCGACGCCTCGTCGATGAACGGCAGCACGTACTCGCCAGCCTCATCGTTATATATATAATGTATAGTGGATGTGAGTCCCTTCTTCTCCACGCTCTCCACGAAGAGCGCAGCCGAGCGGTCGCGCATCGACCACGCGAGGTTCTCGCCCTTGTAGCCTACGCTGCGCACCACGCGGTCTACCACCTCGTCGTCCTTGCAGTAGACGATGGTCTTTGTGTCGTGGAAGAGTACCACCTTCTCGCGGCACTTCTCCTCGAGCGACGAGAAGTTCTTCTGATGGGCGTCGCCGATGAACGTGAGCACGGCGATGTCGGGCTGTATGATGCCGCGCAGAGCCTGCATCTCGCCCGGCTCGCTGATGCCAGCCTCGAACACTCCCACCTGGCTCTGCTCGTTGAGCAGCCATACAGAGAGCGGCACGCCTATCTGCGAGTTGTAGCTACGCGGCGAGCGCGTAACCTTCATCTCCGGCGAGAGCAACTGGTAGAGCCATTCCTTCACGATGGTCTTTCCGTTGCTGCCCGTGATGCCCACAATAGGTATGTAGTATTCCTCGCGGTGACGCTCGGCGAGTCGCTGCAGGGCGACAAGCGAGTTCTCCACTTTCAAGAAGTTTGCGTCGGCGTATGTTGTGTTATAGTCGGCAGGAACATCCTCTACGACGAAGTTGCGCACTCCGCGGCGGTAGAGGTCAGAAATGTAGTTGTGACCGTCGTTGCGTCCCGATTTCAAAGCGAAGAACAATGTCTCCTCTGCGAAACAGAGCGATCGGCTGTCAGTAAGGAGGAACCCGATATTGGCGTCTGCTGTGCCAAAGCGGTGGGCTCCGATGAGCGTTGTTACCTTTTCAATAGTATAAGTCATTTTTCCGTACTATATTTTTCGGTTGCAAACTTACTTATTTTCTCGCATATACAAGCAAAAAAGATGCACTTTTTGCGAATTATCATTCAGGATTGCTCAACTTCCTTCCAATCAACAAGTCCCTTTCCTTGGTCGTCGAGTTCAACGGCAAGGGCTATAACCTTACGCTTGTCGGCCTTGAACGGCTCGTTGTATCGGTTGTCGATTATCTGTTTCTCTGCAGCGGCAATGCCTCCATTCTTTGCGAGTTTCAGTTCTATAACATATATGTAGTTGTCTGTTGTTACAACCATATCTATCCTGCCAGTCGCAATCATTCGCTCCACCTCCACACGGAAGCCAATGGCGTTGAAGATAGTGCTCATTATAAGTCGATAACGCTCCTCCATATCCATGCTTGCCAGCTTTTTGTTGCTGTATGGCACATCGGCTATTAGAGCCTTCATAAACTTCTTAGCCTCGTCTGCATTTCCCATGTACATGTGCATGTACAGATAGGCTTGCGCCGACTGGATGTCTCCGCGCTTGCGCATGGCTAATGCTGGCAGCACGGTTTCGTATAACGCCTGGCGAACTTCGTGATTGGGGAATCCGAGCAGGTATAGTCCGTTCATGTATCCCTTAATCGTGAGATAGCCCGACTGGTAGAGGAAGAGTTCCGCTCCGCCTCCTGTCACGTCAGATGTCTCGATGATGGTGCTGAGTATTGCGCTATGGTCGTAGTCTGTCAGCTTTATCTCCATGTCGTCTACAAACTTGAGCAGAAGCGAGGTCGCTCCCGATGTAGCCCAATAGTTCTTGATGTCTTTGTCTGCCAAAGCGTTCACAAGACTGAACGGATTGTATACATCAACCATGTTGCTACGACAGAAGTGATAGCCGTCGTAATTGGTCTTCAGTCGAGCCATCGTCTCTTCTTCTGTCCATCCGTTCGCCTCGCCCATCGCCTTCACTTCTGGACCGAAATAGTCGGTTATCTCCTGAGTGGTGATGCCGCAGATGGATGCAAACGGCTCGTCGAAACTGATGTTGCTGAGATTGTTGAGGACAGAGAAGAGGGATATTTGCGTGAACTTCGTGATGCCGGTGATGAAGACGAAACGCTCGTACTCGTCGTCGGCTTTCAGTATGGCGAACACTTCGCGGTAGACTGCTGTACACGCCTCATGGTCGGGCGTTTTCCATGAATGCTGCAATGGAGAGTCGTACTCGTCTATCAATATCGCTACCGACTCGCCAGTCTGCTGGCAGGCAGTCTGAATGATTGTATCGAAGCGGTCGGCTAACGAAGCGCCTTCGTGCATTGTGATGCCATACTTCGCCTCTTCGCGCGAAAACGCCATGCTGAGATAAGAGCGGATGGTCTTTTCCGATGCTCCAGCGCGACTCATGTCGAGCCTTATCACGGGCGACTTCTTCCATTCCTTTTCAAGATTCATTATCTTCAGTCCTTCGAAAAGGTCGCTTCTTCCCTCGAAATAAGTCTGCAACGTATCTACAAGCAACGACTTTCCGAATCGTCGCGGACGACTCAGATAGTTATACTTCTTTCCCCTGTTGACAAGGTTCCAAACAATCTCGGTCTTGTCGACATAAGCATAGTTGTTTCTTCTTATTTCCTTGAACGATTGTATGCCAACCGGTAGTCTTCTCTCTTCAAAGTCTGCCATAACGAAAGGATGGGTTAAAAGTTATATCGCAAATTTACGAATAAAAAAGCGGAAAAACAACACAAGGATTGATTATTATTTACCAGACAGCTATAATCTGCAGATTTTAAAATCCGTCGAATAAACTTTTCTTTTTATCTTTTTTTATAGGAGTTTCCAATTGCTTTAAAATCTTCTTGTAGCTTCTTGATAAATAAGCACCCAACGAATCAAATCTAAAATCCTTATCCCAAACTTTTTCACCATTTGCAATTCGAATCTTTTTAATTCCATACTTTCCCATATATTCAATCTCTTCAGGTGTCAGTTCGTATACAGAATAATAGTAATTCACATCTTTAGATGGATGTATCGTTGTAATACTCGTTGTAATACTCGTTGTAATACTACCAATAGTAAGAGCATAAGCAGGTTTGGTTTCTGTGTCAACTTTAATGTTATTTACGTTTAGACGTAATATTGCTTCATTCCAAAGTTTTAGCAACAACACAGATTCCATTGACATCGGAGCATACGAAGAAACAAGCAGCAACCAATCCCTTCTGTCTGAACCCTCAAAAACCTTCAAGCAAAAATTGAAGTCTTTATCATCAACAGAATACTCCTTTGTCGTAGCCATTACCTGGCGTCTTCCATCTGTTTCAATCCTGTCTACATAAATCTTTTGCGCAAAAACACAACTTACAGATAAAAGAAGCAATGATATACAAAAAATATGTTTCATTATATACTTATATTATGTTATACAATTATATGGACAAAGGTAGCTAAAATATATAAAAGTCCAAAATAATTCATGATAATTCCCCACCCTTTTCCACTGCCACCGAACGCAATCTGATCGGACGGCGGACGCAATCCAATCGGACGGCGGACGCAATCCAATCGGACACCGAACGCGATCCGATCGGACACCGAACGCGGAACGATGACTTTTCGTGTGCTTTTACGGAGAGAAAGCGTAGTTGCAACACTCACTTGCCGAACACGTATACGGGCAATGCATCAGCATAAAACTACAGTATTAAACGAAAAGAAGCGGATTCTGATTGATACATATCAACAAAACATAGGTATATGTAATAAAATTGTTATTCTGTTTGCGCAAACAACTAATTATTCATACCTTTGCATCGTCAAAAGATTAATAGATTGTTTAGGTTAGTAGTAATAGATTTAGGTTTTTAGTTATTAGGTTTAAGGTAACGATTGTTTAACAGGTAGCTATGAAGAATCGTGAGACTCTTCATTACTTTAGAGTTTTTTTTAAGTTAAACATAGTGACAGTGGCACAGCTCGTTGAGAGTTGTGCCACTGTTTTTTGTGCCCTACTCTGCAGATGCAAAAAAAAACTGCAAGCGTCCGGTTTAAAACGCCTGCAGGTATATTCTGTTTAAAGCAAAGAGTCGTTATGCATAGCTGTGCATTCCGCCGAGGAAATTGTTGACGCCGAAATAGGTCATTACGAGCGTCAGGAAAGCCAGCGTCATGAAGAGATGGAACGCCGTAGGGCGGCGAAGCTGAGCCACCGAACGCGCATGTAGCGGTATGGCGTATATCATGAACGTGATGAGCGCCCACACCTCCTTCGGGTCCCATCCCCAATACTCGCCCCAAGAGACGTTAGCCCAGATGGCTCCGATGAAGATGCCGATGCCGAGCGCGGCAAGTGCGGGATAGAGAAACACGAGCGAGAGCTGCTGCAGCTGCACCATCTTAGGCTGCGCCGTGCGGCTGACGAGGCGTAGCAGAATGGCGGTGAGTCCACTGATGAACGTGAACGAGAGCATGGCAAAACCCATTATTATTATAGACACATGCACGCTGAGCAGCGGCGAGTTGAGTACGGGATCGGCGTCCGTACCGACATTGTTCGCGCCGTTGTCCTCACGACACATTCTTATTATAGCATAAAGGAAAGAGATTATGCCCATCGCCAGACACAGCATGAAGAGTATTGTGGCGAAAGGGATGCGATTGTATATGCGCTCGGCTGCGACACGTCGGTCGGAAGGCATCGACGCTCCCCCATTCTTCTGCTGATACTTCAACATCTTGCCCACTACGGCGTCCATCTGCGTGTAGTCGGACGCAAGGGCGCAGTCGCCGAGCAGCAGACATATCGAACGCACAAACTGCTGGTGCTCTCTGTCCATCGCATTGGGCAGGTCGTCTGTAGGCGCAAACCATGTTGTTTTGCCTTTATTTGTATAAGGAAAGAGTTTAAGGAGCGAACCATTGCGCAGCTCCATTATCAGTTGTATCTTATTGTCTATGGCAGCCACCTGCGAATGGAACGCATCGTGGTTGCCGCCATAGTATTCCTGCACGTACGGACCGAGCGTGTAGCCGCCCATCGCGCTGTTGAAGAACTGGCTCACTGGCACGTATCCGGGCAGTTGCAGACGGTCTCGCATCTCTGCGCCTTTCAGTCGGAGCATCGGCTCCTGCATCCAGTCGTCGGCGTAGAACATCCAGCCCGTGAGCACCTGCTCGGGCGTGTAGCCGTTGTACGACGCCTTGCCGTAGAGGTTCTTGGTGAAGTCGACGGCGAGGGTCTGCAGCGGACAGATGCGACTGTTGTGCAACACCATCAGACGTCCGAAGCGGTCGGCGCTTTCATTAGGCAGAACGTGTGCCTCAGCCGAACTTGAACCGAGCGCGAAAAGCAGCGCCATCATCATTAGTCCTTTCTTCAGATGCGAGAGGCGCAAGAGCTTGCGGTATGCACCATGTGGGTCGAAGAGCATGTATACGAGCGAGAAGAACAGCAGAGCGTAGCCCGTATAGGTAAGGGGTATGCCAATGGGGTCGGAGTTGAAGGAGACGGACGCGCCGAGCATGTCATTGTCGTACGACGACTGATAGAAGCGCATCGCTCCGTATCTGAAGATGCGGTTCATCGACACCTTGCCGCTGTATTGCTTGCCGTGGTCGATGATGGTGAACTGCGACACGTAGTCTTCAGCCGCGTCGGTGCCTTCATGGTATTGCACATCGAAGCGGTCGAGGCGCATCTGGAACGGCATCTGCGCGTCGTACGGCTGGTTGTAACGGTCGTACATCACGCAGGTGCTGATGTATGCACCCTGACGCAGATGAACCGTGCCGCGCTCCGAACTGACGTGTGTCACGAAAGCGCCCGCAAGTATCACCACGAACGAGAGGTGGAGGGCTATGCCCGACCACGACTTGCAGCGGTGGCGCAGGAAATAGATGATGCCAGCAGCCGTGAGCACAGCCCAAAGCAGCGAGAACCACCATGCGCCGTACACATTGGAGCGCACAAAGTCGGTTCCGCTATACTTCTCCACAACTGTAGCGGCTGCCATGCAGACTATCACCAAAACATACAACGCGAAAAGCGTCTTCTTTAAAAGGTTTTGCATAATTCGGTTTGCTTAGATATGATTATTCTCCCATGCACTTCGCAGGAAGGCATGGGAGAATAAGGTATTAAATAGAACGAAGGAACATGACCACTGCGTCGCGGTCTGCCTTGGAAAGATTGTAGAACTTAAGCGCCGAATTGTAGGCGTGCGAGTTCTTCGAGTAAGCGTGCCACTCGTTGCTGAACTGGTTGGTGCCGGGCTTCAGGAGTCCGTTCACACGCTTGCTTATCTCGTCGTCGGTCGATGCCCAGAACGGCGATGTCGGGTCGTTCTTTATCTTCTCTATCACTTCCTTGTCTTCAGCCATTGCCGCAGCCCAAGCGTTTGTAGTGTAGAGCTTAGGACGGTCGGGACGTATCACGTTCGTGATGTTCCAGATGGCGTTGGCGCCAGGTCCGTCCTGCAGTGTGGCACGTGTCAGAGCGTAGGTGAAGCGCTTCACCATCGGCTTGCCGTTGCCGCCGTCGGCGTATACACCGGTGTTCTCGGTGCCGGGATACCATGCACCTGAAGCGAAGTTGTCGGCAGAAGCATCCCAGAAGTTCGGGTTAACGTACTCCGAAACGTTAGCCACCTTAGCTACGTTCTTGTAGTAGTTGGCTGTAGAGGCATACTGCGCCTTGAGATCCTCTTCAGTGATGGCGTCGAGCAGACCCGTACCCATCACGCCGATTGTAGACTCTACGCGTACAGCCACTGCCTTATTGCCCGTGTCGTAAGGATTAGGGTTGGTGCGGAACGCCGAGCGCGGTATCGTCACCTCTGGATAGATAAGGTCGTAAGCCTCGCCGTCAGGGAACTTCATCGGCAAGCCGCTCTCCATAGCCGTTACGTGATGCCACTGCATTTTGATCTGGCTCTCGTCGATAGGTGCCTTGAAGGGTTCTGTGGCTTGTGTCTGCGGCATACCGGTCACTTCGGCTACATAGCCGCCGTCGTTGCTGTTGGCTCCGTCTACGGGGTGATACACAGCGAGCAGATAGCCGTTGCCATTGCCGTAGGACGTAGTGTACGAGTCCATGCGGCGGCCATGTCCGTAGTTGGGGTGGCAGTCGAGACACGAGCGGCGCACGGAAGCCGGACCGATTCCTTTGAAACCCGAGTTGGCTGACGTGAACTGACGCTCAAAGAACTTCTCGCCGGCGTTGAAGTCGTCGAGAAGTCCCTGTGCGGTTACGGCAGGTGTTTCGTCTTCGTAGCATCCTGAAGCCACGTTATCGGTTGTTCCGAGTTCGCCGCCAGGATACCACTCCTCTTTAGAGAAGTTGCCGACAGCCTCGCCTACATACTTGCCGTCAGACTCCATTGGCTTGAAGTCATCACCCGACGGATCGCTGTTCTCGTCAGTACACGAGAACAGCGATAGAGAGAGGGCCATTGCTAATGAGCCCATGAGATAGATTCGTTTCATTACTGTATAATTTTAAAAGCCTTGGTTTTGTATTTCTAAACTGCCGAACAAGGCAGGGCGCTTAAAGCACCTCCTGCTTGTTCACCCAGTCGCCAGCCTTGTTCAGCTCTTCGTCGAGAGCAGAAACAGCGTCGATGCAGTCCTTTACGTGCTGAGCTCCAGGAGCTTCAACAAACGACTTGCCGCTGTTCTTAGCTGTCTCAAGTGCCTGGATGGCGTTGTTGAGAGCTGCGGTGAGGTCGGCAACCTCTGCGCAGATGTTAGAGCAACCGCCTACGAAAATCTGGCGAACGGTGCCCTGCCATGAGTTGTAACCCGTTGTTACAGACGGAGAAAGCAGGAACTGACCGTAGCACATTGTGCCGTTGGCTGCCAGTCCGTTGTAGCGGAGCGATGAGAACACGTAGCTTGCGTTGCTGAGCACGCTCTTTGTCTCGTTGCTTGCTGCGCTGCCCATCCATGTGAACTCGAGAAGTGCGGTGATGTTGCGCACGTCGGCTGCTACAGCCTGAAGGAATGCGAGCTCGTCGATGCCCTTTACTGATGTCATGCCTTCTTCTGTCTCGTTAGCCTTGAGTGCGCCTACGGTGCGGTTCTTGCCTTCGCGGAACAGAACGAACTCCATGCCGTGGAAACCGAGTACAGACTGGAACTTGCTGTTGTTCTCTGACACGAACTTAGCCGGGTCGCTGCCCTTGAAGCCCGCTACAAGTGTAGGGTTCTTGAGGGCGTTCACAAGTTCTTCGTGGTCGAGAGGCCATGAGTCGATGTGCGGATCGAGCTCGTTGTCTGAAGCCGAACCATAGAGGAAAGCCTCGCTGCGCTCCCACTCGCGACGTGTGTCCTTGAAGGCTTCGCAGGCTGCGTCAATCTGAGCCTGTGTCATGGTGCCTGACTCTGCTGCGGTGTAGAGAGCGGCTGTTGTGGTGTAGAGTGTGCGTGCGTTTGCGGCAAGTGCCTGATATGTGGGATAAACAACCTGGTTTACGTAAACCTTTGCTACCTTCTGCATCTCCTTGTCTGAAGAGCTTACGTTTACTATAGCCTGACCAACTTCAGGAAGTTCGAACTTCTCCTCGTTGTTGTTGTCGCTACATGCTGTGAAGCCGAACGAAACGACTCCGACGAGGAACGCCATTACTAACTGCTTAAACTTTTTCATTGTGTCTTTGATGTTTTTTTATTATTACTATAGGAACTTTATTCTTCTTAAGCCTCTTTATGCCTTGATAAGCCTCTCTATGCCGAAGGTTACACAAAGAAAATCTTCTTGCTTGTATACTCCTTCGATCCGCCGAGGCACGAGTTGTAGTATTCGAAGTGGCCGAACACGTACATCATCTGACGGGCTGTGCGCAACTTCTCAATCTGCGAGAAGATGTCGTAGCCTACTTCGACGCTTGTGGCAATGGCGTGCGAACCGAACACCTGATTAGACTGGTATGCTTCACGTACTGTGTGTTAGGCTTGCGCATAGTGCTAATCGTAACGGAAGTCGCCGGCATGGCCCCAGAACGAAACGCCGGTCTGATGCCATGTGCAAGGCAGAATAGTGTTCTCGCCTTCGGGACGATAGACGGTGAAGAAATTGAGCGGCTCATGGTAGGCGTTGGTCAGACCTACGGGCACGACGATATGGCCGGCACGTATGTTGGCGAAACGTCCGAACGACTTCTGAATCCAGAACTGCTCCAACTCTACTTCGCCACCGCGTTCCTGCTCCTGCTCAAACTCAATAGATTGTAGATTTCTTCATCTTTGTCATAATTTTACGAGTGCAAAGGTAGTTTTAAGAAAAAAAGTAGACAATACTTAATATGGTAAACGAAACGGACGAAAAGCACTACCCATTTTTGATGACCGGACAGAAAATATACATTATAAAAACAGCAGAAGCAATATTCTCTTAAACAAAGCCCTCGAAAAAAGCCTTTTCCATAACTATTTTTAAGTATCGGAACGGCACGACAGACACGCAAAACATAAAAAATAAGTATTGGGCATGTCTCAGAAAAAGCCTAACTTTGCAATGAAAATGAAGACAACAAAGATTTTCAAGATAGGAATACTCACTTTTGTAGCGCTCATCGGCAGCAACAACTGCACGATGGCACAGGAAACGGACGTGCAAAAGCCACGTCCGACGTTCGGTTTGGAGTATACGGGCGAGGTGCAGACCGACTTCAAGAAGCTGAAGTCGGTGAATCTGCTTGAGTTGGGCGCGCAATTGCCGCTCACGAGCAAGCTATCCGTTGAGTTGGGGTCGATAAGTGTGCTGACAACCGACGAGGCGATACTCACCAACTGCCTGCAGAACTTCTCGAGCATCGACGCTCCGAACATACCTTTTGCGCTCACAACGGCGGGCTTGGCGTGGCAGATAAACGAGCGCCACCATCTGTTTGCTGGCATCCACCGCATAGACGATAACTATTTCTGCAGCGACATGCTTGGCTTGTTCACGCACAGTTCGTGCGGAGCCTTCCCCACCATCACCGCCAACTACGACATCGCCGCATATCCCGTATCTGCGCTCGGCATTCACTATGGTTATACGAAGGATGCTTTCAGTCTGGAGACGTCGCTCTACAACGGCGTCGGATACAAAGACTTCAGCAAGAGAGACAATGTGTTCCGCATCTGCCCCGAGAGCGACGGCGTGTTTCTCATGGCGCAAGGCGAATACGACAAGAACGCGACGCGCGCATACGTAGGCGGCAGCGTGCTCTACAGCGACTTGCACGCTACGGCGCCAAAGCAGATGCGCCCCGTTGTCTGGGCTTATGCCGAGCACGACCTTACGGAACGTTTCTCCGTGCTTGCCGGATATTCGCACGCCTTCGGCAACAACATCGCTTGCCACGACTTCTACATCGTCTGCGGCAGGTATGCGTACAAGAAGGCTGAGTTCGGCGTGTTCTCTTCCTACACGCGTATCGACGAAAAGGACGAATGGGCGACTGAGCTCACCTGCAACATTCAGTTCAACAAGATATTCTCGCTGCAACCGGCGCTGCATTTTGCCAACACCGACGGCAAGAACAAGTGCGTAGGATTGGTAAGATTGGGAGTGAAGATTTAAGAGTAAAAAAGTAAAAAAGTAAAAAGGAGTTTTAAAAGTAAAACGGACTTTCATAAATAAGAAGGTAAAGAAGTAAAAGATTAAAAAGCATAAGCTGCGGTATTTAATCTTTTACTTCTTTACCTTTTTTATATATAGGGTAAGACAAAACCAAGTTAAACTGCGTACAAAAGCAAATTAAACTGCGTACATCGGTTGTTACCGCGAACTGGTAAGGAAATTACCTTTACGCGGTAACAACGTAACCGAAGTGCGGTAACAAGATTTTTGCTACGCGGTAATTATGCATTTGTTGTGCAGTAATTATGCATTTGTTGCGCAGTTGACAACTTGAAACCTTTCTAATACTCGTCAACGGCGAGAGTCTTTCTGTACTTGTTCAGCTCGCGCTGCAATTGCTTCGTAATCTTTTCCGTACCCGGTTTGCCGAAGATGTTGTTCTGCTCGTGCGGGTCAGCCTGCAAGTCGTAGAGCTCGCAGTAGTCTACAGCCTCATCCTTCGGTTCGAAGTAGCCGATTGACTCCAATCCCTTAAGTGTTGCATACTCGCGTGTGCCAGGCACGTTCTGATACTTGTTCTCAGGCACAGCGTCGAGTCCGCCCTTGCCGTAGAAATGGATGAGCTTATAACGGTCGGTACGTACACCGTCGTGCTTGCGCACCATGTGGTATGTCGGATAGTCGTAGTAGTGGTAGTAGATGCTCTGGCGCCAGTTCTTCACGTTGTCGCCGTTGTCGAGCACCGGCACGAGCGAACGTCCCGGCATGTCCTTCGGCTGCGAAACGCCGGCGAGAGCGAGGAACGTCGGAGCATAGTCGATGTTCTGCACAAGGCGGTTGCATACAGAGCCGGGCTTGGTGTGACCCGGATAGCTCACGATGAGCGGTGTGCGCAGCGACTCCTCGTACATGAAGCGCTTGTCGAACCAGCCGTGCTCGCCCATGTAGAAGCCCTGGTCGGAGGTGTATACAATCATTGTGTTGTCGGTGAGTCCGTTCTTGTCGAGATAGTCGAGCACACGGCCCACGCTCTCGTCAACACTTGCTATCACGGACATATAGTCGCGGATGTAAACCTGATACTTCCAGTTGTCGAGGTCCTTGCCCTTGAGTTGCGCCTCGAGCAGACGACGGTTGCGCGGGAAGTAGTAGCGTCCCCAAGCCGAGCGCTGTTCGGGAGTCATGCGGTTTATCTCGCCCATAAGAGCGTTGTACGAATCCTGACTGTCGGGGTTGTTGAGGTCGAGCATCTCCGGCACTTTGAAGTCCTGCTCCCAACGCATGTCGCGCGTAACCGACATCTTCTGCGTGCGAGCGGCAGAGCCGCGCGTAGCATAGTCGTCGTAGAAGTTCTCTGGCATCGGGAACTCCACGTCGTCGTACATGCCGAGATAGTTCAGATTTGCCTGCCAGTTGCGGTGCGGCGCCTTATGGTGAAGGAGCAGGCAGAACGGTTTCGACGGGTCGCGGTGCTCGATGAAGTCGAGAGCATGGTCGGTGGTGAGGTCTGTAGAGTAGCCCTCCTCCACGACGAACTCGTTGTTGGTGTCGGTGCCACGATACTGCGGGTTCCAGTACTGTCCCTGGTCGTTATACACATGATAGTAGTCGAAGCCCTTAGGGTCGCAGCCCATGTGCCACTTGCCCACAACGGCAGTCTGATAGCCAGCCTCCTGCAGCAGTTCGGTGAAGAACGTGCGCGTGGTGTCGATGCCCTCGCCCAGCTGGCGCTGTCCGTTCTGATGGCTGTACTGACCGGTCATAAGGCAGGCGCGCGACGGCGTAGAGAGCGAGTTCTCGACGAAGGCGCGGTCGAAGCGCATGCCACGCTCAGCGAGTCGGTCGATATTCGGAGTTGGTGCGAGTTTTGAGAGTGCGCTGCCGTATGCGCTGATGCACTGGTAGGCATGGTCGTCGCACATGATGTAAACAATGTTTGGATGCTGCTGAGCCTTCTGCTGCTGAGCATAAGCTGCCGTTACGCAGGAGAGGGCTGCAAGAGAAATAATTGATTTGCTATTCATTGTTTTTATTTAAGTAGGTTGTTTTTAAAATTTAAGTAGATTGTTATTTTTGAGGAGCTAAGCCTCCTCAAAGAGCGCATTAAGCCTAACTAAGCCTCTTTAAGCCTTCTAAGCCTCTTTAACCTTCTAAGCCTCAAGATAACTCAACACAGAACAATTAATAATTAATAATTAAAAATTAATAATTCATAAGGTATTCTGCGAAGATGCGCGCTGCGCTCTCCACCTTCGCTGCACACGGGCGTGTCTTGTAGTATTCGGCTGTGCGAGGCGAAGCTACATAGCTTGAGTGCGCCTTCTCGTAGCCTTTCAGTCCGAGCAGTTCGGCGCAGATAAGCGATCCGTTCTGCGCTTTCGACTTGTTGAGCAGTTCCTGCACTACCTTATAACACATCGACTTGCCCTCGCGGTCTGCGCCGTCAGTCTGTCCACAATGCAAACCGGTGAGGATAACGATGCCCGAAACGGCACCGCACATCATGCGCATACGCCCTACTCCACCGCCGAAGCCCGCTGCAATGCGCTTAGCCATGCTGTCGTCGAGGTTGTACAAGTCGGCGAAGGCAGCCACAACCGACTGACAGCAGCCGTAGCCCTGCATGAAGTTGTCTACCGCACGCTGCACACGTGCCTCAAGTTCAGGAGTAAGTGGGAGTTTGTCTGTTGATTTGTCCATATAGCTTAGGTTTTTAATATATATATAGGAGAAGGGTGTGTCAAAGTTTAAAAGACACAACCTTCTCCTACTTGATTACTTTAAAGGTTCAACGTGAATGTTTATGTGCGTGCGCTCGCCGAAATGGTTGCGCAGCTTGCGCTCAATGTTCGTAGCATGTACGTGCGACTCGTTGAGCGAGATCTCGCCAGGCATACGCAGGTGCATCTCTATCGCGATGCGGTTGTCTATGCGGCGCGTACAGAGATGGTGCATGTCGCTAACCTCAGGCTCGCTGCGCACAATATCTTCTATCTTGCGCTCCTCTTCGTCGGGCAGACTCTTCTCGAGCAGTTCGTCGAGCGCTCCGCTCACGAGCATTGCTGCCGTACGGATGATGAAGATGCTCACCACAACGGCGGCTATCGGGTCGAGCACAGCCCATTCCTTTCCGAGGAATATGGCTCCACCGATGCCTACAGCCGTGCCTATTGATGAGAGAGCGTCGCTGCGATGGTGCCAAGCGTTGGCAACTACAGCCTGCGACTCCACCTCCTTGCCCACTTTCGCCGTGAAGCGGTAGGTCCACTCCTTCATAACAATGCTGAAGAGTGCTGCCCACAGCGCCACAATGCCTGGTTGCTCTATAGGAGAGCCCTTGAAAGCAGTCCACATGCGGTAGGCTCCGCTGTACAATATATAAAGTCCGACACAGAGCAATGCTATACCAATCATGGACGTGGCAAGCGTTTCGTACTTGCCATGACCATAGTCGTGGTCCTTGTCCTCGGGCTTGGAACTAATCTTCACGAACAACAGCACTACGATGTCTGTCAAGAAGTCGGACAAGGAGTGCACGGCATCGGCTATCATCGCAGCCGAGCCGCCTAAGATGCCTGCTATGAACTTGAACACCAACAGCACAACGTTGACCACGCTGCCCATGAGCGTGACAAAGTAGATACGGTGCTCTCTGTCTTTTGTTTCCATAATATGTAAGAACTCTATTTGTTTAGGACTCTACTGTTAGAATCCTATTTGCTATAGGACCCTACTATCAGAATCCTATAGACTTAGAACTCGCTTGTGAAGTGGAACTTGATGTGCTTGAAGTCTTGCTGCGCCATCGAAAGCACGTAGCCAGAGTCGGCGAGGAACACATCGCGACCGTCGCGGTCCTTTGCCATATACTGATACTTGCGCTTCTTGAACTGGTCGAGTTCTGCGGCGTCGTCGCTCTCTATCCAGCAAGCCTTGTGCAGGTGTACCGGCTCCCAACGACACTTAGCGTTGTACTCGTTCTCAAGACGATACTGGATAACCTCAAACTGAAGCTGACCCACGGTGCCGATAATCTTGCGACCATTGAACTGGTTGACGAACAACTGCGCCACACCTTCGTCCATAAGCTGGTTGATGCCCTTCTCAAGCTGCTTTGCCTTCATCGGGTCGTCATTCTCGATGTACTTGAACATCTCAGGTGAGAACGATGGCAGTCCGCGGAAGTGGAGCTTCTCGCCGTCGGTGAGCGTGTCGCCAATCTTGAAGATGCCGTTATCGGGCAGACCTACGATGTCGCCCGGCCAAGCCTCGTCGATGGTACTCTTGCGCTGAGCCATGAACTGTGTTGGCGAAGAGAAGCGCAGAGTCTTGCCCTGACGTACATGCAGATAGGGCTTGTTGCGCTCGAACTTGCCGCTGCACACCTTGCAGAAGGCGATACATGAGCGGTGATTGGGGTCGATGTTGGCTGTAATCTTGAAGATGAAGCCCGTGAACTTCGGCTCTTCGGGGTCTACCATGCGCTCCTCGGCCTTTGTGGGGCGTGGCGACGGAGCTATCTTGATGAAGCAGTTGAGCAGCTCCTGCACACCGAAGTTGTTGAGAGCCGAACCGAAGAAGACCGGTGCCACCTCAGCCGAGCGGTATGTCTCTACGTCGAACTCCGGGTATACGCCGTCGATGAGTTCGAGGTCGTCGCGCAACTGCTGCGCATCCTGCTCGCCGATCTGTGCATCAAGCTCTGACGAGTTGACGTCTACCTCTACTTTCTCCGTCACACGCTGCTTGTCGGGCTTGAAGAGGTCGAGTTTATGCTCGAAGATGTTATACACGCCCTTAAACTTGGCACCGATATTGATAGGCCAAGAGAGCGGGCGCACGCTGATCTGCAACTCCTCCTCCAACTCGTCGAGCAAGTCGAACGGGTCGCGGCCCTCGCGGTCCATCTTGTTGATGAAGATGATAACCGGAGTGTTGCGCATACGGCACACTTCCATGAGCTTACGTGTCTGTGTCTCCACACCTTTTGCACCGTCGACAACGATGATGGCTGAATCGACGGCTGTAAGCGTGCGGTAGGTGTCCTCGCAGAAGTCCTGGTGACCCGGTGTGTCGAGAATGTTCACCTTGTAGCCTTCGTAGTCGAACTCCATAACTGATGTTGACACCGAGATACCGCGCTGCTTCTCAATCTCCATCCAGTCGGACGTAGCGCTCTTGCGTATCTTGTTGTTCTTTACTGCACCTGCCACCTGAATCTGTCCACCGAAGAGAAGGAACTTCTCGGTGAGCGTAGTCTTACCGGCGTCAGGGTGTGATATGATGGCGAAAGTTCGCCTGCGTTCTATTTCTTGATTCATACTTTTCTTTAATGGCGTTTAAGCCGAACTAAGCCTTCTTAGGCCTCTTTAAGCCGAGGAACAGACTTTTTACTCTTTTACTCTTTTACTTTTTTACCTTTTTACTTTTACCTCTGCCTCTACATCTCGTCGTCGTCAAACTTGAGGCCTTCGGTCTTGTCCTTGATGTGATAGTCGCTGAGCATGCCGAGGAAGGTAGAAATCTCCTTGATGGCGTGTTCGGTATCTGGACTGATCGTCTTGTGCTGCAAGCGCAGCATCATTGTGCCGTAAAGCGCGTTGAGGCAAGTCTCCACCTCGTTCACGTCCTTGTCGCCCTTATTGCGCAGCTCGACGATGAAGGGCAGCACACGATAATACTCGGCGTTGTAGAACGGGAAGCGAGAGCTCTGCAGCAACTGGTTGTGCAGGTCGTTCATGTCCTTCACAACAATCTGGTTGATGGCAAGATGTCCGCCGTCGCGCTTGCCTTCCGAGTTCATCATAGTGATGAGGTCGCCGTACCAGTCGACCATCTCCTCGCGCTGCTCGTCGCTATAGTCGGCGAAACGCGATATATACTCGTTCTTGATGCGCGAGAGCTGGCAGCCATAGGCGCGAATGATGTCCTCCACCTGCCACATATAGAGCACGAACTCCGCCGTGCTCTTCTTTCTTAATTCCTGAGAAATAAACATAATTATCTTTTTAAATAGGCCTTTCTAAGCCTCTTTAACCTTTCTAAGCCTCCTTAACCTTACTAAGCCCTCCTTAACCTTACTAAGCCTCTTTAAGCCTTACTAAGCCCTCCCCGACGGGGAGGGTTGGGAGGGGCTCCCTTTTACTTTTAATACGGCAGCGTGTAGAGGTTGAACACCGTACCAAGGAGCATTATCAACGAGAAGATGACCACTATGCAGCCCACCACACGATTGATGATGAGGATGCCGCTTTGATCGAACTTGCCGCGCACCTTGTCTACGAGCCACGACAGACCGAACCACCACAGCATGGCGCCAAGCACAATGCTCGCATAGCCTATCGACATCTCCAGCGGACGTTTCGGTACCACAAAGGCAAACTGAGCGAAGAGGAAGATGAAGAGGAAGATGATGAGCGGATTGGAGAGCGTGACGAGGAACGCCGTGATGCCGTTGTGCATCAGCGTGCCTTTCTGCGGCTTGGCGCTCTTGTGGATATTCTTCGTTGGGTTCGAACGATAGCAGTAGATGCCGAAGAACAACAGCACGATACTGCCGCTTATCTGAAGCAGAAAGCGCGTGCGCTCGTTGCTCACAAAGTCCATAACGAAACTCATACCGACACCTGTGAACAGCGCATATATAAAGTCGCTGACACACGCACCGATACCCGTGACAAAACCATACCAGCGACCTTTATTCAGAGTCCGTTGTATGCAAAGCACCCCCACCGGCCCCATCGGAGCCGATGCCATGATGCCAATCAGTATTCCATGGAATACAAAGTCTAAAATATTTAATTGAATTGGAAACTGCATAACAACTGCAAAATTGCGAATTTTATGCGATATAGGCAAATTTTAGTGTTAAAACTTTGTCCGATTAAGACATTTTTAATACCTTTGCCCTTAGACAAGTGGAACTTGTCTTACCATCATTACTATTAATTTACTAAATAAAGCAAAGAAATGACAGAAGATTTATTGAAACCGTATGTAATCGGTTTGGACCTCGGAGGCACAAACTCTGTGTTTGGTATCGTTGACAGCCGTGGTGAAATTAAGGCTACCACAGCTATCAAGACCCAGGGATATGGCAACAACGTTCAGGCTTACGTAGACGCAGCTGTAGACGCTCTGCAGATCATCATCGACCAGGTAGGCGGCATCAGCAAGATCAAGGCTATGGGTATCGGCGCTCCTAACGGCAACTACTACAACGGCACCATCGAGTTCGCTCCGAACCTCGAGTGGGGACGCGACGGCATAGTGCCTTTGGCTAAGCTCTTCAGCGACAAACTCGGTATCCCCGTAGCGCTCACCAACGACGCTAACGCTGCAGCCATCGGCGAGATGACTTACGGCGTAGCCCGCGGCATGAAGAACTTCATCGTCATCACTCTCGGCACAGGCGTTGGCTCTGGCATCGTAGTGAACGGACAGCTCGTTTACGGCTGCGACGGTTTCGCTGGCGAGCTCGGCCACGTTATCGTGAAGGAGAACGGACGCGTCTGCGGATGCGGACGCAAAGGCTGCCTCGAGACCTACTGCTCGGCTACCGGCGTAGCACGCTCAGCACGCGAGTTCCTCGCTAACAGCGACGAGCCTTCATTGCTCCGCGAGCTCGACCCTGAAAAGATCACTTCTTACGACGTGTCTATGGCTGCAGCCAAGGGCGACAAGATTGCTCACGAAATCTACGAGTTCACTGGTCGTCTGCTCGGCGAGTCGTGCGCTAACTTCGCTGCATTCTCTTCACCCGAGGCATTCATCTTCTTCGGCGGTCTGACAAAGGCAGGCGCTCTGCTCATGGACCCGATTAAGAAGGCATACGACGACTACGTGCTCAACATCTACAAGGACAAGGCTAAGTTCCTCGTAAGCTCACTCGAAGGCTCATCGGCTGCTGTGCTCGGCGCATCTGCTGTGGGCTGGGACATCCAGGACTAATACATCAGCCGGCGGCGAGGCTCTATGCGCCCCACCGCTTGCTTGAACCGAAAAGATGCGCCACACGGTGCTACGGAACAGAACCCTATAAAGGTTGCTGTGCAACACAAGCACACCGCCTTTATAGGGCTTTTTTATGTCAGGAAGGTAAAAACCGCCAACTTTTACGTTCTAAAATTTGGTGGTTTGAAGCATTCGCTTTAAATTTGCAATTGTATAATTGTATAATTGTATAATTGTTTAACAAAAATCCATCCAACTACCCAAATATGTACGCAATCATCATCAACGCCGTAGCCATCATCATCGGCAGCGCCATCGGAGCCTTGTTCCAGCGAGGCATCAGCGAGAAATACGTCAATGTTCTCAACACCGCAATGGGCCTCTGCGCAATAACCTTAGGCATGAACGTCTCGATGGAGAGCATGCAGAAGACAGAGTATCCCGTGCTTTTCATCTTCTGTCTGTCTATCGGCGGACTCGTAGGCACCCTACTGAAGATGGACCAGCGCATGGACCACGCCACGCGCAGCATCTCTGCCACCAACCTCGCCGAAGGCATCACCACCGCCATTCTGCTCTGCTGCGTAGGCACACTCGCCATGATGGGACCCGTAATGAGTGCGCTCTACGACGACAACACCTATCTCATGACTGCAGCCACGCTCAACTTCGTCACCGTTCTGGTGCTCGCCTCGTCGTACGGCTTCGGTATAGCGTTCACGAGCATCGCCGTGTTCGTCTGGATGTCGTCAATCTACGGCATAGCGCTGCTCTCGCAGTCGCTCATCTCGCACGAACTCATCACCGAAGTGTCGCTCGTCGGCGGCATTCTCATCACCGCTTCCGGCTTGGGCATTCTGCATATCAAGGACTGCAAGACCATAAATCTGCTGCCCGCACTCTTCATGCCTATTCTGTTCTTCGCTCTGCGCGCCCTTTGCGCCCACTTCGGCATCAATTTCTAAACCACCGAACGCAATTACGCGCAGCTTATGCAACATAACGTATAGGCATAAAAAACTGTGGCGCAACTCTCAACGAGCAGCGCCACAGTCACTATGTTTAACTTGAAAAAAAATTCGTAATCAATGAAGATTCTCACGAGCCTTCATGGCTACCTTGTTAAACAATCGTTACCTTAAACCTAATAACTAAAAACCTAAATCTATTACTACTAACCTAAACAATCTATTAATCTTTTGACGATGCAAAGGTAAAAACAATCTGCTGTTTGCGCAAACAATATAAACAAAACATTCGATTTTATGCTTTATTATTGACCTAAATCAACGTGTATGCACGAACACAAACACATTTTCACAGATTTTTAGCATCGTTCCGTTGAAAACCTACACCGCCGTCGACTCTCGGTCTATGATTTCGCCGCGCAGCACGATGTCCTCTGCACACTTCGCGCAGTCGGCGACATGAGCCATAAGTAGCCGGCAAGCCTCAGCAGCCATTTGTTCGATGGGTTGCTCCACAGCAGTTATCGTGGGAAAAACGAGCGTACAGAGCGCTGTGCCCGACATGCAGCAGATGCGGGCGTCTGCCGGTATGCGCAATCCGCGCTTCTGCATAATGTTCTTTGCACCGATAAGCGCAGTCTCTGTGAATCCGAACACAGCGTCGAACGGAATGTTTCTGTCAAGAAAGGCAGACATAACGAAGCTTCCCTCGTCGGCGCTCAAAGCTGGAGGCAGCACGAGCGTCTTATCGTAGGCTATGTGAAACTTCTCGAGAGCATCGCGGTAGCCGCGCAAGCGTTCGTAGCCATTGCGTATGTGCGCCGGTCCGGCTATGTGCACGATGCGCTTGCAACCGCTGCGTATGAGCTGCTCCACCATGAAGAACGACATGATATAGTCGTCGAGGCGCACCTGCGAAGCGTCGCCCCACTCCAGCGTGCGGTCGAAGAACACCATCGGTATGCCGCGCCCTATGACACGGCGATATACATCGATATTCTTCTCCTTGTCGCAGACGCTGATAAGTATGCCGTCAACCATGCACTTCTCCATCATCTCTATATTCAAGCGCTCCTGTTCGGCGTTCTCGTTCGACGTAGCGATGAGCACGTTGTAGCCATGCTTGCGCAGTATGGTCTGCGCATGGTCGATGAAGGTCATGTAGAACGTTGTGACTATCTCGGGGATGATGATGGCTATGTTGTGCGAGCTTTGCTTGCGCAGGCTCACCGCCAGTTCGTTGCGCTGGTAGCCCATGCGTCGGGCAGTCTCGGTGATGAGCTTCATGGTTTCCGCCTTCACGTTCGAGGCGTCGCCCGAAAGGGCGCGCGACACGGTAGACTTGGATATGCCGAGTTCGTTGGCTATATCCTTTATAGTAATGTATTTTGACATTAGCAGAATGTTTTTAGTTACCTATTTTTTACTCTTTACGTTTTTACTCTATTACCTTTTTACTCTTTTACTTTTTTACTTTTTGTATATATCAATGCAAAATTAGTAAAAAGTTTTCTTTTGCAAAAGGATGCGAGCCATAATCTATAGCGATTTGCGCTACGTTCAGCAGCCAGGCTGCCGATTGGGAACGATTGCGCAAATCGGGAACGGTTGCGGGAACGGTTGCGTAATTTATCTTATATTTCTCTCTTTTTTATTTTGCAGGAAACGCTTAACTTTGCGTCAGAAAATAACAAAAAACCTAAAAGAAATATGAAAACTACTTCAAGCAAGGGCCACGTGCCTTTCATCAGCAAGTTTGCCTATGGTATGGGCGATGTAGGATGCAACTTCAGTTGGATGTTCGTAAGCAACTTCCTCATGATTTTCTACACCGACGTGTTCGGCATCGGCATGAGCGCCGTAGCCACACTGATGCTCGTATCGCGCATCTGGGATGCCGTGAACGACCCTATCATCGGAACACTTACCGACAAGACCCACTCGCGCTGGGGACGCTTTCGTCCGTGGCTTCTCTTCGGCGCTCCCGTGACGGCTCTCGTTCTCATACTCACGTTCTGGGCGCATCCCGACTGGAGCCAGACAGCGAAGATTGTGTACATGGCTGTCACCTACTGCATACTCGTGCTCGGATATACCTGCGTAAACCTTCCCTACGGCACTCTCTGCGGCGCAATGACCCAGGACATCGACGAACGCGCCAAGCTGAACACAAGCCGCTCCGTAAGTGCAATGATAGCCATCGGCGTGCTTAATATCATCACCGTTCCGCTCGTGACATTCTTCGGAAAGGACAACGCACAGTCAGGCTATCTCGCCGTGGCTATAATATATGGTATTATCTTCGCAGCCTGCCACCTGTTCTGCTTCAGCAAGACAAAAGAAGTGGTTGAGGTGCCGGTAGGACAGAAACTTCCCTTATCGGTGCAGCTGAAGTCGGTGCTGAAGAACCGCCCTTACCAGCTCGCCATCCTCGGACAGTTCCTCTTCGGATTCATTCTCTACGGACGCAACGCCGACATTCTCTACTACTTCACATACGTAGAAGGCTCGGCTACGCTCTTCAGCTACTACTCAATGGCTATCGTTCTGCCGTCGATCGTTGGTGCAGCCTGCTTCCCGTGGATGTTCCGCAAGACCGGCAACAAGGGCTACGCGGCAGCTGTCTTCGCACTGCTCTGCGGCGTGTTCATGGCGCTGCTCTACTTCTTCAGCCCCAACACCTCACCCGTCGAGTTCTACGTATGCTCGGCTATAGCATGGTTCTTCTTCTCGGGCTTCAACACAGCCATCTACGCCATCATCCCCGACTGTGTAGAGTACGGCGAATGGAAGACAGGCGTACGCAACGACGGTTTCCAGTATGCCTTTGTGTCGCTCGCCAACAAGATGGGCATGGCGCTCGGCACAGCGATGTTCGCCTTGGCGCTCGACTCTGCAGGATATGTGGCAGGCGCAGAACAGAACGCCGACGTGATAGCCATAATGCGCCACACCTTCTCTACCATACCTGGCGCACTCTGGGTGATCACAGCCTTCTGCCTCTGCTTCTACAAGCTCCACCGCAACGTATATAACAAGATTGTGGACGAACTGAAGGCAATAAAGAACAAGGTGAAAAGCATTTAAAAGTAAAAGAGTAAAAGAGTAAAAAGGTAAAAGAGTAAAAAGGAGAAACTTAAATAAACAAGAATTATAAAGAATCCATTAAAATATTACAACTATGAGACAAGCAGTATTAGTAGCACCCAAGCACATCGAATTCAAGGAGGTAGCAGCACCTAAGGCAGAAGACCTCAAGGAGCACCAGATACTCGTCAACATCAAGCGAATCGGCATCTGCGGCAGCGAGATTCACTCTTACCACGGACTCCATCCCGCTACGTTCTACCCCGTAGTTCAGGGTCATGAATATTCTGCTGTTGTTGTGGCATGCGGCAGCGCCGTAACGGTATGCAAGCCTGGCGACAACATCACAGCTCGTCCGCAACTGGTTTGCGGCGAGTGCAACCCTTGCAAGCGCGGACAGTATAACGTATGCGAACATCTGCGCGTGCAGGCTTTCCAGGCTGACGGCTGCGCACAGGACTTCTTCGTCATCGACGACGACCGCGTAGTGAAACTGCCAGAAGGCATGAGCCTCGACTTCGGCGCAATGATTGAGCCGGCGGCTGTAGGCGCACATGCAAGCAACCGCACCGACGTGAAGGGCAAGAACGTAGTGGTGAGCGGAGCCGGAACCATCGGCAATCTCGTAGCCCAGTTCTGCAAGGCGCGCGGAGCAAAACGCGTGCTTATCACCGATGTCAGCGACCTGCGTCTTGAAAAGGCTCGCGAATGCGGCATCGCCGACACGCTGAACATCACAAAGCGCCCGCTGAAGGAGGCTGCAAAGGAACTCTTCGGCGACGAGGGCTATCAGGTGGGCTTCGAGGTGGCTGGCGTTGAGGTGTCGATACGCTCGCTCATGGAGACCATAGAGAAAGGCAGCGACATCGTGGTAGTGGCTGTGTTCGCCAAAGACCCCGCACTCAGCATGTTCCACCTCGGCGAGCACGAGCTCAGACTCATCGGCTCGATGATGTACCGCCACGAGGACTATCAGACAGCCATCGACTATGTGTCGGGCGGCATCGTAAACCTCAAGCCGCTCGTAAGCAACCGCTTCGCGTTTGAGGAGTACGACGACGCATACAAGTATATCGACTCGCACCGCGAGACTTCAATGAAGGTGATTGTAGACCTTGAGCAGAAGCCCGCAAAATAAGACAGATTAAAGCATCGCTACCATCCGCCACACAGCGCCTTGTACATTCTAAACATGGTGATCTGCTTGTCGCGGATGGAGCACTTTATTTTAAGCACTATAAAAATACTGATATTTGTCGTGATGACAAAATTAGACGCTTCTTTTTCGTCTATATGAATTATATAGGTAAGCATTAAATATTCTGTTGGAAGCATAAGCATCACTCTTAATGGGCTGCATTACATTACGAAAGCACTTGCCAAATTATAAAATTATTAGTAATTTTGCGACTCGTAAAAAATAACAAAATAAAAATGTAATAATGCAAGCACACAACTCCAAACCTCACTACGCCCTACTCGACGGCCTGCGCGGTGTAGCAGCTCTGCTCGTCGTATGGTATCACGTGTTCGAAGGCTTCCAGTTCGCCGGCAACAAGCCCGTCATCGACTTCATCAATCACGGTTATCTGGCTGTAGACTTCTTCTTCATCCTCTCAGGTTTCGTAGTGGGCTACGCCTACGACAGCCGTTGGGGCAAGACACTAACCACGGGCGGATTCTTTCGTCGCCGTTTGATACGCCTGCAACCGATGGTGTGCATGGGCGCACTCATCGGCGCCGTATCATTTCTACTTACTGGCATGGAGCGTTGGGACGGCTCGCACGCCACTCTCTGGCTCACGCTGCTCGCCTTTGTCTGCGGCTGTCTGATGCTGCCGGCTCTGCCAGGTATGCCACGCGAGGTGCGTGGCAACGGCGAGATGTTTCCGCTCAACGGACCATGCTGGTCACTTTTCTTCGAGTATATCGGCAACATCGTGTATGCGCTCCTCATACGCCGCCTTTCCACACGCTTGCTCTCCCTGCTGACGGTCGCTTTGTGCTGCACACTGACGTGGTTCGCCGTCACCGATCAGTCGGGCTATGGGTCTATCGGTGTGGGTTGGACTGTAGACAGCATGAATATGCTCGGCGGATCGCTGCGCATGCTCTGCCCGTTCACCGCCGGCGCACTGCTTTCGCGCGTCTTCAAGCCTTTCAACAACGTGCGTGGTGCGTTCTGGATTAGTGCTTTCGTGCTGCTTGCGCTATTCCATGTGCCTTTCATAAGCAGTAGCTTTGCGCTCGGCGCTGGTGGCGGTACACTGAGTCTGAATGGTGTGTTCGAAAGCGTATGCATCGTCGCAATCTTCCCCTTGATAGTGTGGCTTGCCGCATCGGGTAAGACCACCGACGTCGCCTCTACACGCATCTGCCGCTTTCTCGGCGACATCTCTTATCCGCTCTATATTGTTCACTATCCGCTGATGTACGCCTTCTACCGTTGGCTCATCAAGACCGAGCAGTACACCCTGCAAGAGACATGGTACGTGGCTCTGGCGGTGGTAGTAAGCAGCATAGTGCTGGCATGGCTCTGC
>OGGW01000273.1_pt1 | contig 52619 bp, 61 predicted proteins | sample 1571291 | NCBI WGS metagenome assembly OGGW01 (sample SAMEA2582028, study PRJEB24529) | metagenome | biome: Human gut stool | place: China | collected 2011 | reverse complement strand
CCAATATCTATACTTACATCTTTTCCTAGAGTAGGTAAAATGGAACTCATAGTAAAATCTCCTTCATTACATCATCATTCCATTTTACCACATATAATGCGACTTTTTCTATTAATATCAAGGCTTTTACCATTGTTAAAAGCACAGAAAATGCATAATTCAAGTACCCTTAAGTCATACATAATTTACACACTCACAAGTCATACATTACAAATCCACCTATAGGTCGAACAAAATAGAAAAAGCACCCATATCATGATGCATTCTCTATTTACTAGACATAATAAAGAACGCATCATTATGAGTGCTTATTTACTGATACAACAAACTATAAAGCCATAATTATACGGTTTTAAACCTTATCATATAAGGATAACTTAACTGAGTTTACCGATTTCACTAAGGCTAGTGAATTCATTATCACCAATGACGATATGATCTAACACAGGTATCCCCATGAACTGACCTGCACTGACAAATAACTTGGTTAGTCGTATATCTTCATCACTAGGACGACTATCGCCGGATGGATGATTATGTATTAAAATAATGGCCGCCGCATTACACGCTATGGCCTTCTTAAAAACAGCACGCTGCTCTACAAGGCTAGATACTAACCCTCCATTAGAAATATGTTCTAACTGAATTAACTTATTTCGAGACGTCAACATCGCCGCCCACACATGCTCTACCTCTTCGTGGCGCAAACGCTCCATTACATATTGGGCTATAACAAAGGGCTGTGAAAAATCTTCGTAAGTTTCCTTGATTTTAAGCTCTCCCAAGCGCCGCCCCATCTCAAGAGCTGCACATAAGGTCACCGCTTTATCTGTACCAATACCCTTGATTTTAACGAGTTCTTCAACGGTCATTCGATTTAAACCATATACGCCATCATCAAAGGATTGTACGATATCGTTAGCTAAGGAAATGGCGGACTGCCCCTTTACCCCTGTTCGTAATAAAATAGCTAATAGTTCCTCCATCGCCATATGGGATGGCCCTAGGGTAAGAAACTTCTCTCGCGGCCGTTGAAACGGCAACATGTCTTTTACACTTACTGTTGGTACTTCCATAGAATCTCTCCATTCAAATAGATAACACCATCTATCGATCAAGCAACCAACACATCTACTCTCTTTATATATTACTTGTACAGCACAGCACAGCACAGCACAGCACAGCACAGCACAGCACAGCACAGCCAATTATAATATTATTGCTACAAAGCGATAGTATTATTTAGCGCCTAATGCCTTGCATAGTTCATCATACACATGCTCAACAGGCAAGCCCACCACATTGGTATAAGAGCCTTCAATCTTTTCTACCCATAAAGCACCTTTACCTTGTATACCATAGGCGCCAGCCTTATCCATAGGCTCACCACTACCGATATAGGATTCAATTTCAAAAGGAGCTAACTTTTTAAAATATACCTTTGTTTCATTATGAAAAACTATTTCCTGATCTTTAATGAGTAAGGCTACTCCCGTAATAACAGAATGAACTTGGCCTGATAAACGTTCTAGCATATGACGGGCCTCAGCCGCATCATGAGGTTTGCCTAACACTTGATTATCTAGCACGACAATCGTATCTGCGCCTAACACAATACTACCTTCAGGGACATCTACAGCAGCACGAGCTTTACCTAAAGCCTGTGCTTTTACCATTTCAATGGGATCATCATATCCAGTATTAGCCTCTTCATAGGTGCTCGATACGACAATATGATCAATGCCAACTTGTGTTAATAATTCAGTTCTTCGTGGTGATTGGCTCGCCAAATATAATCCAGCCATTTGCACTCCTTTACGGTATAAGAATTTTAGTTAATTTAACTATTTTATTAATAAGACTAACTAACATAGCTCAGAAAATATAGATCACAAAATATAAATCAGAATATTTGTAAACTAAACAGTAATATCTGGGCCATCCTTTTCAGGAGTAGTTAACTTTTTATAGTACTCTTGTACATCTTCTCCGTGTTTTACCGCATCAGCACGCACTGCAGCATAGAATACAATGTCTGCTTGCGGCACACGGATACGCCCTGGTACATGTTCTTCTAAGATTTCAAAGAATTTATCATCTGCTTTCAGTAAAAGGCGACCATTTTGGACCTTATCACCCTTTACAATCGCATACACTAGAGACCATATAGGACGTGGATCAGATGTAGAACATTTTCTGTATTTATATCGATATTTAATATTCGTCAATAATTCACGTTCAAACTTAAACACCCCATCAATCATATCGTAATCTACTTCAAAATGGCGTTTTCTAAAGATAGAAGATTCTTCAATGACCAACTTTGTATCTGTCAAAATATAGGTATATCGGCTAACCGCCTGTTTCACAATTACGATTATGGCCATAATTTCAATAAAGTATTCAGCTATTAGCACAGTATGTAAATTAATGCTACGATATGTAGTGTATGCTACACCGCATAATAATAGAATGACAAAACATAATACTAACCACTCTGCACTTTTAGCACGTTGAGATTTTTCTTCATATAATACTGTCATGTGTTACCCCTTTAAAAGAACTACTACTTTATAACTATACATTCTATTATAAGGTATTCTAGGTATAAAAACTACAAAAACCCCGTCTATACCTAAGATATAGACGGGGTTTTATGACTCTATTAGTCACCTAGTTCAGATACGAACTATATTATTTTTTCAAGGATGCTGTAATACGTTGAGTATCGCGAGCAATCATGATTTCTTCGTTTGTAGGGATTACGAAGATTTTAACTTTGGAGCCTTCAGCACTGATTTCTTGTTCTTTACCGCGGATATTATTACGTTCAGAGTCAATACGAGTACCCAAGTATTCTAAACCGTTGCAGATTGCATCACGGTTACCGATACCGTTTTCACCGATACCAGCTGTGAATACGATAGCATCAACACCACCCATAACTGCTGCGAATGCACCAATTACGCGGCGAACTTTGTAATGGAACATGTTCAATGCTAATTGAGCACGTTTGTTACCATTAGCTGCTGCTTCTTCGATAACACGGAAGTCATTGGACACGCCGGAAATACCAAGTACACCGGATTTTTTGTTCATTACAGTGTCTACTTCTTCGTAGTTCATGCCAGTTTTATTCATCAAGAATGGAACGATAGCTGGGTCAATATCACCAGTACGAGTACCCATGATCAAACCGGACAATGGAGTGAAGCCCATTGTTGTATCGATGGAACGACCACCTTTAATAGCGGAAACGGAAGAACCATTACCCAAGTGACATGTGATGATACGAAGGTCAGACATGTGTTTACCCATCAATTCAGCGCAACGTTGTGCAACGTATTTATGGGATGTACCATGGAAACCATAACGACGGATACCATAGTCTTCATAGTATTCGTAAGGAAGCGCATACATATAAGCTTCTTTAGGCATTGTTTGGTGGAATGCAGTATCGAATACAGCTACTTGTGGTACGTTTGGCATGATAGCTTGGCAAGCTTCGATACCTTGAATGTTTGGTGGGTTATGTAATGGAGCCAATGCGCAGCATTCTTCTAATGCTTCCATAACAGCTGGAGTGATCAATACGGAGTCAGCGAATTTTTCACCGCCATGTACTACACGGTGACCAACAGCGTCGATTTCGTCCATGGACTTAATTACACCATATTCAGCATCAACTAAAATATCAAGCAAAATGCGAAGAGCTTCTTTATGGTTCAAAATTGGTTCAACGCGTTCTAATTTGTCAGCGTTAGGACGTTTATGAGTGAAGATAGCATCTTGATCACCAATCTTCTCAAAAAGACCTTTTGCCAATTCTGTTTCAGTTGTCATATCAAGTAATTGATACTTCAAGGAAGAACTACCGCAGTTAACTACTAATACGTTCATCGATTAACCCTCTTTCTGTTGTGTAACTTGAATCTTGTTTTGAATTTCTTTGCTGATATCAGCACCTACCTGATCCTTTTCAGGATATTGGTAGACTATATTCCACAATACGCCATGATCTAAGAATACGTATTGAGAAAATCTAAATGTTTGCCCTTGAGTCGTATAGGTCACATCAAGCTTTTTAGCAGATGCGCCATCTAAAGCTACAGACTCTTCCTTGATGGTGCCACCAATTTTAGTAAACTCAGATTTGCTGCGGTTAACATACTCATCTACCGTTGGCAAAGGTTTGTTTTCACCAGCACGCAAAGCCTCAACCTCAATTACCATATGTTCTGTAACAGATCCATAAATATCAATAGGATACCCATCATCAGACATATTTTTTGTACTTTTACCCATTTCATAAGGTAAAGCAATGGTAATTTCAGATTGACCAACACGGATAACTTGATGGCCAAAACTATATGTATCCATTACATTTGTAGAGCCACATCCCGCCATTGCTAGTAGCGCAGCACCGAGCAGAGCCCCTTGTAATGTACGTTTCCAATTTTGTTTCATCATATACCTCACATCAATTCAGCATTTACAGTTAATTATAGCCTATAGAGACAAGAAAATCTATACTAAACTTAATATTTACACACAATATTACCTATCTAAATAAGCCTTTAATTTAGATATAATGAAATGTTGTTTACAGTATTTCCTCGCTTTGTTACACTAACACTAATGAAAGGAGACACTATGAAAACAATCGGTATTATCTGTGAATATAATCCATTTCACAATGGACATGCCCATCAATTATATACCTTAGCACAAGAGCATTCAGATGCGCTGCGCATTTGTATCATGAGTGGTTCCTTTGTACAACGAGGCGAACCTGCTATTTTTTCTAAATTTGATCGTGCTCGTTGGGCTATTCTCGGTGGTGCAGACATTGTTATTGAGCTACCTACGCTCTATTCTTTGGGTAGCGCACAACTCTTTGGAACCGGTGCTATTCGTATGGTAAAAGCTTTACATATCGACGCCCTTTCCTTTGGTTCTGAAACGGCTAATTTAGATGCACTCGTAGATATAGCTAAATGTATGGATTGTGAAAGTACTCAAGCAGTATTACGCACCTATATTAACGAAGGCATGTCCTATGGCTCTGCCTTTCGTAAAGCTCTCGATACAGAGATACTAAACACACCCAATGCACTATTAGGACTTGAATATATTCGGGCAGGACTTAACTATCATCCTACCTTAAAATACATACCAATCTTACGCATATCAAATCATCACGAAGCAAATATTACAAAAGATTTCCCTTCTGGTACAGCATTGCGTAAACTTATAACAGATATGGCTACGGGTAGTAACAATTGTAATATAAACAGTATCTACACTTCTACAAATATGGATACAACGACCAGTGGAAGTACAAATAAAAATACAAATAAAAATACAAATTCAAATTCAAATTCAAATGTAAATTCAGCTGCAACTACAACAACAAAATTTAATACAGCAAATCGTAAAATAGAATTACAACTTCAGTCAATCGTTCCTAAGACTATTGCAGACGATATGACTAATATAATTTCTAATGGTGCTTACGTAAACTATAACCGCTACTATGACATAATCCATTCCTTAAGTCGTCGTACATCAACAACCAAGCTAGAAAGCTTTGGGGAGTTCAACGAAGGTATTGAACACTTATGGACCAAAGCAACTCAACAACCTACGTGGAACTTGGCTATGGAGCATATAAAATCAAAGCGCTATACCTATGCACGTTTACAACGAATGGGAGCCTATCTCACCTTAGGAATACAAAAGGATTTACTACAAAGGGCTATGAAAGAAGGTCCACAATATGCTCGTTTACTGGCCTTCAACGATAGAGGTCGTCAATGGCTTCGAAATACTTTTGAAATACCACTTATTCAAAAATGGGCCAAAGCACCTAATGAATTAAATACGTTAGGACAAACAATGCATCAAATCGATACATTAGCTACAGACGTACAGGCACTATGCTTCCATAATGAAGTCAAACGAATGGGCCATATGGACTATACATATACGCCACAATACATAAGATAAGCAAAACTTCAATCTGATAGAAACATTCTGCACATAAATATAAGAGTCGAATAATTTAAGTTTATTAAAATAAACCATCTTATTATATGCTAATACTCAAAAAGGGGTTACAATACAGATTATTCCTGTATTGTAACCCCTTCTTCACCATCCAGATCAGCGACAGCAACGCGTACACTTTCAAGATGTGATGTAGGAATATTTTTACCTACATAGTCTGCTCGTATAGGCAATTCACGATGACCACGATCAACAAGAACGGCCAATTGAATAGATCTAGGTCTACCAGCCGTCATTAATGCATTTAAAGCAGCACGAATAGTACGACCCGTATACAAAACATCATCTACAAGGATAATGGTCTTTTCCGTTGTATCAATCGTACACGGTTTTCCCTTTTTAGGACGAGCATCACGATCATCACGATACACTGCAACGTTCAAAGACTCACAATCAATATGAATACCTTCTATACGCTCAATTTCAGCTTGTAAACGTTTTGCCAAAATGACACCACGCCGTTCAATGCCTACAATTAACGCATTAGATAAACCTTTATTGCGTTCTAAAATTTCATGACTAATACGACGAATCGCACGCATAATAGCATCTTGATCCATCAATAAACGTTTCTTTTCCATATATACGCCCTTACAGCATAGGATTGTTCTATGCCCCTATATCCAACAAGTAGTAAAAATATGTACTTAAACAATCAATGTAAACATTTAGACTATTTTCGTTTATCTTCACGATAGGTCTTAGCAAATTCTAAGCATGCCTTAAAATCAGCTGGTATCGGTGCTTCAAAATGCATCTCTTCACCTGTAATAGGGTGTTTAACATCTAACGATTTAGAATGTAATGCTTGCCCTTCAATCGGAAAATCCATGCGGCGGTACCCATAAAATGGATCATTAACGACAGGATGCCCTATATGAGCAAAGTGAACCCGAATTTGATGGGTTCTACCAGTCTCCAAATTACATTCTACCAATGTTTGGTGACCATATCGTTCAAGAACCTTAAAATGAGTTACTGCATCTTTACTGTTTTCAAAGACTACAGCCATTTTCATACGGTCTTTAGGATGGCGTCCAATAGGCGCCTTAATAGTCCCCTTTTCTTCTACAATATTACCTTGTACTAGCGCCCAGTACGTACGTCTTGCAGAATGTGCTTTTACTTGCTCCGCTAGGCCAATGTGCGCTGCATCATTTTTTGCAACCATCATAACACCAGACGTATCTTTATCTAAGCGATGCACAATACCCGGTCTAATTTCACCATTAATGCCTGATAGGTCCTTACAATGGAATAATAGAGCATTTACAAGTGTACCAGAATAATTTCCTACTGCAGGGTGCACCACCATGCCACGAGGTTTATTAACAATAACAATATCGTGATCTTCATATAAATAATCTAAAGGAATATCCTCGGGTTTAACCTCAATCGATTCAGGCTCTGGGATTTCTACACGGATTACAGTATCAGGTGTAAGCCGAAGATTAGCCTTCCCTACTTTACCACCTGCTATAACATGACCACCTTTAATTAAACTTTGAATATAGCTACGAGATCCTTCCATCTGTTCAGTTAAAAATACATCTAGTCTCATGCCTTCTTGCTCAGCACTTACAATATATTCATTCATCCTCTATTCCTCTTTGAGTCAAGTATAAGATATATATTTATTGACAAATCAAGTCAATGATCTATAAAAAGCCCTAATAATGAAAGTTATTCATGGTCCTCTTTCAATGAAAATAAATAAAATACAACAAAAGCTACACCTATACAAATACCAATATCTGCTACATTAAAAATAGGCCATATACGGAAATCAAAAAAATCCACTACTCCATGAATCATGTATCGGTCAATACCATTACCAATAGCACCTGAAACTAATAATGCGGATCCGATTTGCAAAGTCCAATGACCCTTAGCTAGTCGCTTCCAGTAAAAGGCACAAACGGCTAATAGAATAATAGCTACTAGTAAGAAAAACCATCGTTGATTCGCTAACATACCAAAGGCTGCACCACGATTGATAATATAGGTAAGGTGAAATACATTAGGAATAACAGGCAAAGATTCACCTAACAAAAAATGATTCATTACATAATATTTAGTTAATTGGTCCAATAATAACCAAATGATAAGTACTGTATAAAACAAGATTAACTCCCTTACTATAATATAATTCTTAATAGTCCTATTATACTAAGTTACGCAAATTTAGGCAAAATAAAAAGCCCCTCAATGAGGGGCGTATTTTATTTGTGATTACTCAGCGGAAATTATTTAAAAATGTCGTTTATCCGCATTATTACTGGATTTTATGCATTTTAGGTTGAGCAACGGTTAAGCAACCGTTTTAAACTTAAACTGATTTTAAAGCTCTCACATTTATATTTCTCGGATGGAATAGTTAATTCCAAAAGCTCTTATTAACTTTAAAACACTAGCTCTACTATATCTCCGTGGGGCAGGGATTAGTAATGTTTTGTCACTATTAATATAGACCGCCTTCACATCATCTGTCCAAACAAAATTTGGGAAATGCTCGGCCAATCTAAGGTCCTCCCATGTCTCTCTGCCAACAAGAAGTATGCCTTGCCCTAGCCTCTCCTGCATGGAGCATATTATATCCCATGCAGCTGTGTAATTGTCTACTTTTACCGCATCTCTCATAAAATGTGGGTCTTTATTAAATACTTTCAGCATTACTTCCACCTCCTATTATTACCCTAATTACACCATAATTTTATTTTATCTGCAATTATTACTTATAAACAAAAAAGACCTTACTATGGATACAACCTAGTAAGGTCTTTTATAAAATAACTAAACTTGTTCAATTTTGTAAGATAGCATCAAATCGTCGATAAGGCCTCTTACACCTTCCTCGTTGTATTCCTTCGGATCGAGAATAACTTCAGCTATCCAGTCAGCAGTCCATACGTAATCCACGCCTTCAGGCCATTTGAAATCCGGAAATTCTTCAGCCATATCACATTCGTCCCATTGACCCTTGTCCCATTTGCCGATACATGGAGATTGATGCATTTCTCGTTCATATATCATTTCCCATGCTTCCTTATATGTTTCTGCGGTTCCCATGAACCAAGGTTTTAACGCATTTAAACTGTAAACTTTTAACATTTTAGGTTCCTCCCCATATAATCGTTCCATACCTTGACGAGATACTAACCAAGTACCTTTTGATTTTCTACACTCATCTGATGTGAATCTAGGTGGCGTGTTCCGTTGACCAGAGCACGCCTGCTTTACTGTAACCGGGCTAATTCCCCAACGTTCCGCTGCTTCCGCGGAGGTCATAACGTCCTCGAACTCCATAAGTACCTCCTATTTTCCCCAACCTAATGCGATTTCAGTATCATTTTGCATTTCGGCTACCGCTTTTAAGCTATCGAATGTATCAGCTTGTTCGAAGCACATATCTTCGAACTCGCTTTTGAATGTGTATTCCTTCCAATATTTTCGGTTTAACTTAACTGCGTATGCATATAGATCTTTGTTGTAGTTTCTAACTTCTGCAACGTTCCATTCTTTTAAGTATACAACTTTATTGTTATCAACAACTAGAACTGGGCTGTCTTTAACGAACTTTACATTGTTAGTGATAATGACGATTTCATCATCATTAATTACGTGATTAAATTTGAAGTACTTATTAGAAGTGTGTTTAACTTCTCCGAAGAATTTAGTCAATTGAGATTCTTTTACACTTTTTAAAAATTCGCCATACTTGCTCATGATAGGTACTCCTTTTTAATAAATCCCTTATCTTTGTCTTTATTATACATCTAATTCGATGTAAACACAAGTATTTTTTTAATTTTTACACACAAAAAAAGACCTTACCAGGACATATTCCCAGTAAGGTCTTTTGCATTATTACTATCAATCCATGAGTCCACCTGCTCATGCTCAGGAGATGTATGGATCACCTCTCAGTCATCGATGAATTACTACTCCGATTGTCGCCCCCGCTCCCAGTATTTGAGACAGGTTGCGTTGCATTCGTAATCTCTTGATGGTTCGTTTGTCGTTCTCTATTTGATCTTTCAATTCTATCAAAGAGTTCGACATTTCTGATAAGGTAACTTCTTGCTTCACTAAGTCCGCTTTGGCTTTGTCCAATTCGGTCGTTAATTTGTCGATTGTATTCTTGGCTTCGTTCAATTCTTCCTTTTGCTTCATGGCTAAGTTCTGTGCTTCTGTCAATGGCATGTTGGATGCCTCGATTAAGTTCAACGCTTTCTCGTTGTTGCTTTTCAATTCGTTCCACTGACTCACGGGCACGCTGATAGTCGGTTCCGCTTGGTTGGTAGAATATATATCCGATGCAAAGACAGATGACGAGCCCAATACCACCGATAATAATATAGCGGTAAGTAGGGTGATTAAATAATATCTTGATTTTGTCATACATTATTCCCCTCCTGCATAATCTGTGATACCACGTGCAATGGCTCTCACAATAGTATCAAGGTCATTGTTAAGTAGTGCTAGGTCTTCATCATTATCGATGAAGGCCATTTCCACTAATACGGCTGTTGCATCCGTGCCATTTAACACCCATAAATCTTGCCGTTCTTTTACACCCCGATCAACCGTATTAATGCTACGGATAATTTGACTTTGAATGTCGTTTGCTAACCGTTGCCCATTAAATGACTTATACAAAGTTTCTGTGCCACGAGCTTGCGTATTAAAAGCGTTACAATGGAGCGATACGAATATATCCGCTCCCCATTCGTTAGACGTTTCACACACAAGACCTAAATCATCATTTTGTAAAGTTCTAACTTCACATCCTGCCGTTTGTAAATAACAAGCCAATAACTTACCCGCATCACGAGCAACGTCGCATTCACGACGTCCTGTGTTAGGATTTACTGCTCCAGAGTCCAGGTCAATATCATGACCTGGATTTATAAATATTTTCGTCATTACTACTACCTCCTTCTAATTTATCAGGAACACCATTATTGTTTCTATCCAACCAAAGTCCTAAGAAGCCTACTACGGCTGTCAATACACTAGGAATGAATATGTGGTCAATAATATTGAGCCCAACATCAATCAGCTTATTAGTTTCACTTGATACATATCCCCTAGCAAACGCCATAACATACTCTGTTATGACTAGCCAAATAGGAATTAGCATAACAAGTACTAGAATCCGTGTCGCTAGTACTCCAGTAGGTCTAATGTTAGCAACACGAACAGCACCATATGCTGATTTCAGTCGGTTCATGATTTGATATTTCATTATCAGTCCCCTCCTATATCGTCCGTGTTAAGAGTGATGCTTCTTCCTATTGGCATATTGTTTAGAACTTGGATATGCATCAGTTCAGTACTCAGACTCTGAACTGTGTTTTCGAGGCTATTAAGCCTATGAAATTTCGCTGCATCTCGTTCTTCCAGCTTGACCAACTGCTTTAGTATTTCCTGATTACTTTTTGTTAAGTCAGCGATACTGTTGATAGCCTCGGATAACTTATCATCATAATCCTTGCGTTGCTTATCCATGCGTCGAGCCAAATGATCATCTAATTCTCGTTTAACTGCGACTAGCGAGGTGTGCTCCAAAAACCACACCATCGCTCGGAATGACCCCCGAAGGGCGGCCCAGATAACCCCTAACAGGGTTACCCAGAATCCAATGTCCGCAAAATAAGGAGGAATACCTGCCTCCATCAGGAGTATTCTGATTTCATCCATTCACAGTCTCCTTATTATGCTGATACCCAGGTTTTAGTAGTTTTATCAAAATACTTGGTTTCGTTTTGGTTATAAATTTTACCACCATTCAATCGCATATTAGATAAAGCCTCAACATCGGACGCCTCATTTAACACCAATTTAACGAGGCTTACCATATCGATAGTATTGAACTCGTTTCCTTGTTGCATTACGAAACTAGGAATGTAAATTTCTGTTACATCCGCGCAATTATTAAATGCAGTTTTGTCAATTCTGACGGCTTTAGGCAATTTGATTGTCTTGGCGGAGTTACCAAATGCATAAGCCCCAACAGTCGTAACCTCTGGGAACTCGTAATTTTGTTGGTCATAAGTGTTTGCAAACTCATAACTTTCTATGGTTGTTTTAACATCGTTATAACCTGATACACGATATGTACCTACGATACTTCCTAACATATTAAAATACTCAATTTGGATATCTTCTGTCATAAATGGCTTATCTAAATCCATCCTTGCTTGACCATCATCGCCGATACTTACTCCTGCAGCTGCACCTTTACCTAGTAAAGCTACCTTAAAGTGAGGCGTACCATATACATTGATATATGTCTGACCTTTAGCAGGACGGTCAAATTCAAGTTGTTTAAATGACTTTTTAATCACATCGCCTAAACCACGAATGAGACCTTTTAATACTTCATTAGGAGTTGCATTTTCACAATAAACATTCAAGCCTAACAACATTTCATAAGCACCATCAGCTGTTGCATCTTTACCGGGCAAGCCTGGACTACCATTAGTGCCTTTCAAGGAGTTGAGGAAGTCGTCTTTTGTTCCGGTATTCCCTCCTTCTAACCATATTTCATATGCGCTTTTACCATTTTGACCTTCTAATTTAAGCGGTGGTAAATTCAAACCTGTTAAATTAATATTTAATTCTTGTGCCATGATATAATCCCCTTTCTAATGACGTGCAATATCTTGAATGATATTGACTTCACCAAAACCTAATTTCAAACTATGATCATCGTTGTAAATAAACGCATCATATTGATGAACCCCTTTAGCGTCCACATTATTAACTGTGTCATTGCCGTTCATACGGAACGTGATGCGATTACCTTCGATTACTCCATTAACGGCTAACACCTCTGCGGAATCAGGCTTTCGCCTAATTTTCATAATAGCAGTGTACCCATCGTAGGGTCCTCCATCCTCAATGACGTAGGTCAATCCGTAATCCTGACCTACGTGTAAATCAAAATCGTATTCCTTCATATATGCACCTCCTCATTACCAGAACGACATGATTGTAATTCCAGCACGGCCCCAACCACCTTGGCGAGCTGATATCTTACCGTAATAGAAATAGCCCTTTTCGGTTACACCTAAAGCAAATAACGTTGTTGGATTCCCCTTATAATGAGAACTGTTACTTTGACTTATGCTGACACTAAATACAGGTGGACGTTCGCCTGATACACTTGAATACTGCACGACACCATATACTGGACGGCCTTGATTGAACGATATGAATCGTCCGCCATTCTTACTAGCTATATCCTCGTTCGCTCCACTAACATTATCTTGCACCAGATCGTTGCCAAACCCATTCATGCCCCAACCAGCTCTCATGTTTAGTGTGATTTTAAAACGCTCTTGCGCTATGCGTTGGATAGCGTCAACTTCATTTTGTCCCATATTTTGTCCGGAGAATGCATAATAATCGTTGTCCATAGCGCCGGAAATCCATCGCAAGAAAATCAGCGTCTTATCCCACGAATATCCTGCCGGTAATTCAATCTTATCGCCACTGCTGACATCTAGGCGTTTTACATACACGGGCTTTAACTGTTGACCTTCGGCGTAGACACTATTGGCATCAATTCGGGACCCCGTAATATTTACCCCATAAATATTACCTTGTGCATCTACTTTAAAGCTGCCTGATTCGTTTTGGATTTCAGTGCCAATTAACTTACCGCCTCTGAGCGTGCCTCCGATATATGCAGATAAAGCAGATAAACTATCCACTTTCAATTTATCTGCAGTTATTGAATTCGCTTGCAGCATCTTATTCGTGATAATATTGTTGTCAAATAGTGTCTCCGCCGTAACATGGAATAACTTGCCATCTAAACGAATTCCATTTGTACCAATATTGAGCCGGTTGACTATTTCCTTACCATTGAGTGCACTTAGGCCCTCTTTTACTTTTAACTCAATGCCGTTGTCAAGTTGCGTAAAACGGCTTTCTACGTCATTAGCAAGATTTTGGACTTTAGTGCTATATTCATTTGATACTTTATTGAACTCTGCACTGAGTTCGTTAACACGCTTATCAAACTCAGCTAACCCGAGTGCCTCATGGTCTATCATTTCTTTCGGAATTGTCGCCTTAATAGAAACCATTTGCTCATCGAGTTTGCCTTCACCAAATACGTCAACAAAGGCGCATCGGATTGTGTAAACCCCTGGTTCATTGGAATACGTAAGCATGGTGCTTGTTGTTTCCAAATCGTCAGTCCTGGTATCACCTACAACGTGGCATCTAATCGCATAGGCCTGCGCCGGCTTAGCCGAGAAGTATAAGTTGATGCCATTAATTGTACTCTTGGCCACGACTTCCGGCTTGTCGAGTTGAGGTAAATTGTATTCATACCGAGCAGGTGTTGAAAACTTACCTAGTGTACTTTTAGCAAATAGATATACAGTATCTGCACGTTTGGTTAACGTGAGTGTTGCGGTAGTACCTTTTACCCTTGCGAGTAAAGCTGTCGAGTCATTACCTGGATTATTATCAGTTCTAAGTTCGTAATAATCCACATCCGCATTAAGTACTTCGTCCCATTTCGCCTTTGCCTCACGGGTGAATGAAATAGTGAAGTTCTTAGGCATATCAGGAATAGCATCCATAGGTTTGACTTCTACATCTACCATTTGGGCAGTTTCCGCTCTGTTACCAAATCGGTCAACGGATACAGCTTTAATTCGATACGTCTCACCTGGGCCTAACGATTTAATAATTACCTGGCTAGCACTACTGCCAGCATATTGCCAATCTTGGCCAGATACAGGCTTTCCACTTTTAGCGGTCAGCATATACCACACTTCAGCTACATCGAAGTTAGCAGGATTGCTAGGCTTATCGAATAGGACTTGTAGATCGTAATACACTTTCCTATCTGCAGTCTGATTATATCGACTAAGTACTCTTAAGTTCTGCACATCTTCAGGGGCCTGCATTGTAGGTATATTAATTGATTTAGTAACACCTGTAGTAAGCTGTCCTAAATCATTGATAGCTTGTACACGCACCTCGTAATTAGCACCTAACAATACGTCGGATATCGTAGTACCGTTGGCCGAAGAAGGGAAATTCCCAACATATATCCAGGTATCACTTTTCGTGTTCCTGTAATTCACAACTACGTTTGTCACTTTGCCGTCTCTAGGTAATTGCCACGATACGGCTATGCGAGAATACATAATACCGTTTGCGCCGTATACGTCGCTCACGAGTCCGATATCTTGGATATCAGAGGCGCTGTGATTAGCGTAATTGATTGTCGGAATGTGTCCGTCATCTGCAGCGTACAATTCAGGGTAGTATTCCATACATTGAATTTTGCGAGTCATTTCGGAATGACCTTCCGTAATGGCAAGGACTCTAAACGGTTTGGCTGCTTTAGATATCTCACCAAACGCGTATATACAGTCCTTTTGTACAGGTATGGTTTCGCTAACAATAACAGTCAAGCCGGATACATTAACGACGTTATACGTTGATACCGCATCCGTCGTATTGCTACGCACCAATAACTGGTACTGCTTTCCTGTTTGAGTTGTAACTTCCTTATCAAGAGTGATCGTCTGTCCATTAACGGCAATCACTCGGCCACCTTCACCCCATTCAGGGACATCGTGCTGAACCAGGATAATGTCGCCCACCGTGCAAGCGATCGCATCTGTGAAAGCCTCAAACGTAACAGTACGAATTTCGTACTTATTACATCTAAGATAATGCTTACCGTGTCGATAGGCTTGCTCTAGGCTGGTACACCCCATTAGCTCGATTTGAGCAGGATTAGTGAGTGAGTTAGATTCATCATATGTATCACCGTACACCGGAATCACATCACGCTCATAATCCTTATCCTTGTTAATAAAGGATAGCTCAATCGAATTGGCCCTGGCCTCTACGCCTTGGAATTCTTCGGTAAAACTACCATATTTGATGTTGGCCACTGTAAATAGCTGCACCGGTGAGGATTGATAATCACTCACGCAGGTGAACCGTGTTCCTGCAGGAATAACTTTACCTCGTCCTACTGCTTCAGGATATTTAAGTGCATCCCATAAACGAGTTGCGGTATCAAAGATATAGTTAAACGTGAATTTATTTAACGTGCACTTTTCAGCCCACGCATTAAATGCATCATAATCGATACGTCCATATGGTTGGCCAAAGACTACATATTCGCTGCCAATCTTACGGCAGATATGCAAGAGGTCATAGGCAGCCCATGCTGGATTGTCAGCCGGCTTTTCTTCATACTGATTAGTGTATGGATTAAACACCCATACTCTGTCGCGTTCTTGAATCCAGGATACATCTGGATCAGAGCCACTTAACTGAGATGTGGCCAAAGCCTTAATCCCTATGAGTGCTTTTCCGGGATGCACAAAATCGTCATAAATTATTTGGGTGAGCTGAGTCCAGTACACCTTATTAACGTGACGTAAGCTTGTACCGTCCTTACCGGAACAACGCATCCGTACTTCGTACTTTGCCTTATCAAGATTATCGAATCTGAATACACGATAAAATGCGGAATTTGTTGCTTCCCGTATATACCCTGTGTAATTTGAATTAGCAATCTTCTTATTATCCCTATCAACGAAAAACCACCGCTTAGGCTCTTTTTTCACGTGAGAAGAAAGACCTTTATTATTAGACAAAGGCAAAGACTGCCACTCCTGCGTACCTACTTTGCGAATTTCAGCATCTACGGTGACAGAGGTTTTGTCCATGCCCCCACTGTCATTAGAGTAGTACAGGCCGTTAGGGAATCCGATTGTTAGCTCAATGGCATCGCAAGCGTCACCCTGCACCTGCTGTACGCTCCAGTCGGTTTTGAGTTCATAGTTTAAGCCCTGGTCAGCGAAGTTATCGTTGAAGTTAGGAATTACAGTTTGATCATTTGTACCGAGTCTGATGTCGACTTGTACATCTTTATAGTTAGAAATTGGGTTAGAATTGATACGAATATCCTCAATCTTAGATAGCTCGCCCTCTCCTGCGCAATACAATAAGTTGAGGTACTGTTTCTCGCCGTCACTAATTACGTGACGAGATAACAACATGCCTGCCGACTTCATACGGCCGTAGGTTACTGCAAGGGGATAGCCTTGGCCGGTTACGGTTTTAGTACCGCCCCAGCCATATGTAGTCGACTGCTCAGAATTCGAGCGGTCGACTTTAGGCGCTGTTAATTTAGATATAACAGCGTTACCAATCATACCTATTGCCATTGATAAGACTGTTCGCCAGATTAGGCTTTGAATGCCAAAAATAGCACCAGATGCAATGCCTCCTGTAAACACGGCCATCCCGATTGACAGTAATACTCCGAAGAATTTACCTTCGATTTTAGGCATAACAACGATATAGTCATCGTCGTTAACAGGAGTATCAAGAGTTACCTCGTGGCCATTAATGGAGTACACCCATTCACCTGGTGCTTTATGATAGTGGCTCACCGGCTTACCTTTTTTGAACGGCATATATTGAGTTTCATGTTGTTCCGGTTTGAACGGATTCTTGACGATGATTACATTAACCATTCGTATCTCCTTTCCACTTGTATATATGCCTTAATCGAGGCACGTATTTAGTGATATGTTCAATACACACCCCTGATTTTTGCGTTGCATGTATAAAATTTCCTCCCCCTATATAAACCCCTACGTGGTCGAGTTCCGAGCCATACAGAGCAAATACGAGGATGTTCATTTCTCCTGGTTCTCTTATTTCTTGCCAATCTCCCATTTTTACATCTGTGTAGTTTGGCAATTCGATGCCAGAGCGTTTGTATACTTCAACAACTAAATCCCAACATTTCATCTGTTCGAATGGCTTACCTAGTAAATCAGTAAAATCATTTGTTGGATGCATATAAGCCTCCTTGCGGAATAGTAGGCTCTCCGCCGAACCTGGTACTATTGCCAAGTTCTCGGCATCGTGCTAGTGTCTTATTACATTCGCCGGCATCGCCTTTATATCCGCATTGAATACCTTTAAATTTAAACGGACAAAAGTCTTTCATTACTCGGATTAGAGGAAATCTGCGATTAAAGCTAAAGTCTGTGCCAAGTGTAAACTCCATCCATTCGGCATTAGCCTGTGCGCCGGTAATTACAAAATGCTCTTCTAGTTCGCAAACATCTGTAATTGAGGTATTCACGATTCGGATAATGACATCCGCACCGGTAAACCCTTTGTTAGTCTCGGCCATACGTTGGATAGTCCGAGTTACATTAGACACGGATAATTTAACATTCGGTAAATCCGTTTGGTTCTTATTTACATCTGCTAAATGGAAAGGAAAGGCTGTATATGTATTCCCCTTGAATTGGATGTTCTCCGTATTATTAACGAGTCGAACCGTTTCGTTGTTGTAGGTGATATCTAACAACATCAGCCATACACCAGTAGCGCTAATTTGGTTTTTCTCAAGCATCGATGCGGTTGATAGTGGTAACATATCAAACCTCCTGTAATTTAATGGACCCTGACCATACTCCGTAGTCATTCGCTGCAAAGTCTAACTGGTCGGCAAATCTCACTTGAAGTGTTTCCCTGGTTTCAGGATGTACCCAATCAAAAATACCGGAGCAGTTTACCTCGTCGAAGAATGTGCGCAATCGTTGATACTCAGTAGTTGGCAACTTGTACCCTACAGAATATGTTCGCTTGGTTTTAGTTGTTTTCTTACGAGTGATTAACGTCATATTCTCAACTTGGCCTTTGTAGGTCACGTCCGGTGTAGTTTCCTGGATTGGATATATCGGATATCTTATATCTGGAAATGTAGCCATATTTAAGTTGCGGCCGCCCTGATGGCGTCACGCACACCTCCTTTATTTGTATTAGCGGCTCGAACCATTACGTCGATAATGTAATTTTCACCATCGAACCTGGAATTCTGTTGCTTGCTTTCAAGTTCTTGTCCGGATTGGTTAACGATATTAACAACTACGTTGTTACTTGTAGTACCGCCCATCAATCTACGGGTTTCGCTTGCGGTATAAATGCGATGTGATCCAGAGGATTGTAATAATTCTGGCCCGTTTTCACCAACCAGCATAAGTCCTGGGTTCGTTTTTCCTCCGGCAGCAAATTTATTTCCAGTAAACGCCGAACTAAACGAACTACCACCGGCAAATGATGATGTCCCTTTTGCAGCAAATCGATTTCCCGTAAATGCAGAACTAAACGAACCACCACCAGCAAAGGACGATGTTCCTTTTGCAGCACCTAATGAACCGATACCGCCTACTGCTCTGCCAAATAGATCTTGCAACTTAGGCATGATGTATTGTTGGAATGTTAATTGAATCATCATCTTAATAATGGCATTCGTCATATCCTTGAATATGTCCTTAATGCCTTTACTAAATGATTTCGTTCCTGTTGCCATAGCTTCGAGATTATTTGTCCATGCTGAATTGATAGAGCTCATCGTGCTATCGAATGTAGACTTTGCTAAGTCAGCGTAGTTAGTGGTCTCTTGCTTATACTGTCGAGCAGCTTCTTGCAAGCTTGTTTTAAGACTCCGACCTGCAAGCTCCCATAGCTTCTGTTGAGACTCTAATAGGTTCTTTTCAATTTGCAGTCTTTGAGTAGCCGTTAACTGGGCCTCATTGACTTCACTACGTGCATAGTCAATATAGGTCTTTAACTCTTCAGCAAGTAGTGCATCCGCATCACTACGAGATAAGCGACCAAGAGTAACCATATTGGTTAAGTGGTCAACGGTTTCACTCGTTTGCGTGTATGCTAACTCTCTGATTTTCTGCTCGGTATCAGATGCCAATTTTAGGCGCTCTGCTTGGGCTTTCTTTTCAGCGAGTTCCTTGTCCCCTACGGCCTTTGTGTACTCACGAACGTTATCATCAATTTGGGCCTTTTGTGCTTCAGCTTCTGCCTTGATTAATTGCAAGCGGTCGCCTGTGCGTTCAAGATCGAGTTTCTTAATATCCTCGTTCATCTTACGAACACGGATAGCTTGATTGCGTTCTGCCTCAGCTAATCGCTTTTGATACAGCTCTTCATTCTTAGCTCTTACTTGGGCGGTTAGATTTGATTCAGCAAGCTTCTTGGCATTTGCTGCACTGCCTGCTGTGTCTGCAGAGGAGCTCGATGTAGCACCTGCTAATAAGCTAGTATCTACATAACCAGTAATAGCCCCAAAATCACCTTCAACAGACGGCTTAGCAACTACTCCAGTACTAGAGTTAGCCCCAGTATAACCACCTGCACCATCACTAATGACAATATGATTATCGCCAAGTACGACAACACCATCTCCGGCTTTAGGAATGTATCCATCTCCTGCATCATGCCATGCGCCAGCAGCTCTTGCCGCATCCATGATAGATGGGACGTATCGAGGTACGTCCTTACCAAATGCCTGTAATACAGAGTCAGAGAATAGCTTTCCGCAATCTGTTGCCCACGTTCCGTCAGCGCCTAACTCGTACGCCTTCCCTAGTTGCTCATTAGCTGCATCTAGCACACTCACAGCTTCGCCGGTAGCGCTTCCACCCAGTCCTGAAACGGAACGGATGATGTCACGGATATTCTTATTGTTAGATTCATACTGGTTCTTAGCTGTTAGCTTATCAATTTCGTATTGACTCCCGTCAATTTGTAAGCTTTGCAAAGTAAGTGAGCGGTACAAATCCGCCATGCGTTCCACAGCACTCGTCAACTTTTCGGCCGCTTGTTGAGCTTTCTTAGCAGCCTGCTCTTGGGCTTTGGCTGCTTTTGCTGCTTCCTCATTTGCCTTATTAATAGCCTCGGTATTCGTTAATCCACCATTAGCAAGGTCGTCTAGCTTATTCTGCATTTCCTTCTGCGCGTCTTCAGCTTTTTTTTGAGACTCTTCTAAATCAGCTTTAGCTTTTTTAGCGGCTTCAATTTCTTTTATCTCTTGCGTGGTTGCCGCACGTGGAGAAGGAAAAAGTACTCCATCATCAACTATATACTTTGCATCTCTGAGCTTATTCTTAACACGGCGGCCTCTATGCGTGATGATATCCTTATCTCTACCTGCTACACCGTTTCTGCCGCCTTCGTACACCTTGTATCCAGCAGATGTAGTGATTCCAGTATCATACTTTGCCGACTTTGCGGTCCATGCATAATTTATTAACGCCTTTCCCGCCAATCCTATAGCGGCAGCTAACGCCACCCAAGGACCCGCCGCCGCAATTGTAGCTAACTTCATAAAGCCCAATGCGGTTGTCGCCGATCGGATAATAGTAATCGCCGCTCCTACTTCAACTCCGAATTTAACAATACTAGCTATAGCCCCTTTTTGTTCTGCTGTCATAGCCTCGAACCTTTTAGCAGCACCCAGTATTTCCTTTGCGTAGTCATTAAAAACAGGAACTAACTCATGGCCGATAGACACTGCAAGCCTTTTCCCTGTATTCTCTAAATCTTTTAATTCCCGATTTAGCTTTGCAGATTTAGCTGCAGTCTCATCGTCGATGATAAGTCCCATTGCTTTGGCACGTTCAGCCACTTTGTCCATCTGTTCAGCGGACATATTAAGCATGGCGTGCATTTGGTAGCCAGTACGTCCAAAGAGTTCCATTTCGACACGAGTCTTTTCAGCCCCGTCCTTCATCCCTCTTAGACGTTCCTGTATCATCTTAAACACTTCAACGGTATTCTTACCTTGAATCTGTTCAAGCGTATAGCCTAATTTACTAAATATATCAGTACCGAGCTTTCCCTCTGCCCGAGCGACTTCCATTTTCTCTTTGGCCGCTCCGACGTTCTTTGAAAACTTAGCAAATGCACCAGCGCTATCTTCCATAGCAACGCCCATATAATTGGCCACTGCTAATAATTCGCTGGTTTCTTTTGCCGTAGCACCAGTGATACCGGATAACTTCTTAACGGCTACATCCCATTGAATAGCCTCTTTGGCTAATTTGGCACCGATGCCTACAACACCGACACCAGCACCTATCGCCATGAGGTCATTCTTCATTTTGCCAAGAGCGGATTTGGCGCCTTCGGCACTAGCTGTAATTTTCTTGAGCCCTGCTTCGGTATTCTTGTCGGTCAGCTGAACGACAATATCAATTAAATTATTGGCCATCCTTGTGCGCCACCTCCAATTCTTTAGCTTCTAACAATACGAGTAAGTCGATAAGATGCGGTAGTGGCTCAATGCCGTAAGCTTTCGCCACTTCTAATACCGCCGGCATATCGAATCCAGCAATGCCGCCAGAATGCCAACGTCGCTGCATCCGGCTAGCGTTGTATACTCGCATTGCTTGTCTCGTTCCATCTAATTGATGCGGGGAATTAAACTCACACTCCGAGCAGTCAAAATTCTGTTTAGTCTCACGTTGCATCTTGATACAATCGGAGCAGTATTTCGGTTTGTCGGAGTTGAGCCAACTCCACGCATCAATTAGTTTTTTTCGATTTCAGCCTTTTTTTCATGCGTAAATCGCATAGTGTCAAGCGCAACTTCCATAAGATCATTGTCTGGTGCTGCGTTGATTTCATCTTCAGTCAATCCGTAGATGTGTTGCATAATCCATTGTGCAAGCTCACGAGAACGTAATAGGCGTTCTGTATCCGGTGCTTCTTCCGGAACTGGGGTATACAATGGGTCTAAACCGGATTTAATCAATTCACCACGTTCAGCGAATGTTAAGCCTCTTACTGTGATATCTTCAAATGCCATGTTGGCACCTCCTAGTATTGTTCTTGATTATTAACTAATGTAATGATGGATGCAGAGCGGCCGGCATCTGCACGATAGTATGCCTTGAACGGCAATTCAATATTGACGCCACGAGGACCGTCGATGCCCGGAGATTGTCGTTCGTACACAAGTTCAGGCAACTTAAATGTAAGTGACCAGTCGTCTTGTTCGAGTCGTAATTCCAAGCTGGATTCCGTACCGTTAACCGCTTTGTTTAATAGGTCCTTGTTTTGGAAGAATGCTTTAATCGTGCCTGAAATAGCCACAATACCTGGGTCAATGTATGTTCTAAATCCTTTACCACCGATAGCATAAGAATCGCCATCTAAGCCAAAGTCAAAGTTGATGTCACAACTCAAAATATTGGCCACGGTAACACCACCTTCTTTAATAGTTGCGTTAAGATTTTGGAATGGTAAGAAATTAACCGCCTTAGCTGCAGCATCAAATGTAGTAGCCGCTAATGTTTCCTTACAGCCCATCACATCCACGGATGCAGTCAATTCAGCGTCGCCACCGAATTTAAATCCTAATTTACTGATTCGCACACCTGCGAATTGTTGGAATACGTTAACATCAGGGTAGCCCTGTTCAATAGTTAACGACGGCATTGTGTTGCCGATTTTAAACACGTGCTCGGACTTCTTATTTGGCGCTTGGCCAGTTGTGTTAGAAGTCGGTTGACCAAATGCAGCTTTTAACCAGTATCCGATGTCGATTACACCAACAGGTACGGTTAAACTACCGGACGTGTCGATGTTGCCACGGAATGGCGCTGCTGGATTACGATCACCACGGATTACTGTGGAGTCGTTTAAGTTCTGGCTAGCTTTTACAGAACTAGAAATAATCGGAGTGATGACACCGCCAGTAGTTGGCGTTGTACCAAAATCCGCCTCAAACGCAATCGCCACATGGGACTGAGAGCCCTGTGCACGTTTTGCTGTTGCCATATGCATTTCCTCCTTTAATATTCAACAACCCCGCCAATTACATGCGGGATTTCTATAGTAGCTGTTAAACGTCCAGTAAACACTGGGCGCCAATTCATTGAGTCTAATTCATAGTCAATGTCGATTACTGGGAACGCCGGATTCACCTTACAAATGCATTCGATGATTAACTGCCCTAGGTTATCTGATTCTAGCGTTCCATCATACCGAATAATATTCTTAATCCGAGTTGCACCTTTATGGACGATACCCCATACAATCATTAACGAATATGTGTAGGTATCAGCAAGCCCTTCGTTCTTATTACTCGGTAGTAATATGATGCAAGGGCAATCTTCTTCAAGCGGTGCTTCGACATCGTCATAGCCGACATACAGTTGCGCCGGCTTTTCATATTTGTCATTGCAAAATTTAGTCAACGCCTCATCGTTCGCTAAGGCCTCAGCCCATCGTTCAACGATGCGCGACAGTGGAATTGTTTGTTGCATCAAATCACCTTACCTTGTAGTTCCGTCGAGACGCAGATTGCGTAGCCGGACCATTAATAGCGTAGTCGCCTATCTTACCTTCGATGTAAGGTTTGAGTTTAGGCTGTAACGCTGATTTCATAGGACCGTATGTATGGCGTGCAGGAATTTTGAACATTGATTTGCCCTTTGGCAATGGTACTCCTGCCGCAAATAACTTGCGTCGCATCGGTTCCGTAATCTGCTTAGTGTACCCCTCTTCAATTCGTTCACCCAATCGTTTTGCCGAATTGGATAACCACCCGACTCGGACGGATTGTTTGCCCTTGTCGTATTGATATCCGACTGCATTCGATAGCTTACCGAGTGGACTATAGCCGATTGTCCTGGCGCTAATGCCCATATCAAGTAAGGCATTTCGCGATTTAGAGCCCCAGGTCTCTCGTTCTGCCCGTCCTCCGCTTTGATAAGCTTTCCGAAGTTTCGCACCAAATGCTGACTCAAATGCAGCACGTCGTGCCGGTGCCATGAAGTTAGGATACTTACGTCCGCCTGGTGCACCTGATCTGATGCCTTCTTTAATTTCCTTTTGCATCATCCAACCTGTGGATTTTAACGCTTTACGCATCCAGTCGGGTTTAGTTTCTGCAATGAAATTCAGATACGGCGTGGCTGTGTCTGTAATCGTAATAGATTCATTACTCATTACGGTCTCACCGCCCTCACATTATGGACAATTTCCAAACAATACATAGTACCGTCAAAGTTGGAAATGTGATCAACGTACCATTTCTCGCCATTGATATACACCTCATCTTTTGACCGAGGTTCGGGAACATCCTTAGCACGCACCCAAATCTGAGCTTTATCTGCTAATGCTTTATCGACAAATCCGGAACCTTTGCCATCATATTCGCCAATCTCCACGCTAGCTTTTATTGACTGGCCCTTGTAAGTAATCTTTTCGCCAAATACAGAAAGCAGTGCATTAGGCTTATATCCTAATTTCATAGTGCATTACCTCCTATGGAGTGGGCGGGCATATGCCCGCCTTTATATTACTTTTCTACATTAGGCCAAAGAGCTACATCAACGGTCTTAGCGCTTGCAGATTTTGCAGAAATGGCAATGCCCAATACTGGATTTGTGTCTGTTTTAGTTGCACGCTTTTGCGTTTTATCAAAATACACAACATCACCTACCGCGAATGCATCTGCCACAACCGCATCAACTGTAAAACATCCTGTGACCTTAACCGCACCAATTGCACCAGGCGCAATATCAGTTATTGCCACGCCGTGCATTTTGCCGACAGGGACAATGTCCCCTACGGCAATCATATCGGATGCTGTATTTTTAAAATCAATGCGATCTAATTCTTGAATAAATTGTGCCATATCTAATTACCTCCTAAATCAATTACTAATTATTTACCAGGGTTTTTATACAAACCGCGGAAGTCGAGTGCGGTTGCGTTGCAATCCATTGCTACTTTGTACTCGATGCCGTCAACTTTAAAGCCTGTTTGTGTTTCCAATCGAGGTGTTTCAACACCGTTCAAGTACGTTACTTCGATAGTTTGAACATCTGTAGGACGAGCTGCTAAATACCATGCGTGTGGATCTGTTAATGCCGCATCAACTACAATAGTGAATCGACCACCGAATGGGTTAACTGTATCATTACTACGAGCAGGGTCTACAGTAGATTTAACCAATTGATAAGCCAATGCTTCGAGTTCTGGTGGAATAATCAAATACGTAGGTGCGATGTTCAAGTTGCGATTTTCGCCAATATGCTTTTGACGTCGCATTGCTGCTACACCCGCAGATAAGGACGCGACACTTAATTCAGCACCAGCAGCCGCCAAGTTGCCTCTGTCAGTACCGAATAGTGCTTTACCGTCACTCAATACGGTATTACCTGTTAGCAACCCGTACACCATGCTGTTGATGGTATCCTTTGCAGAACGGCCAAATTTGGAAGCGATATCCTTGAACACGCCTAAATCATCATTGATGATAGCTTGTCGTGTTAAGCTGAATGTACGACCGTATGTAAATACACGAACATCGTTACCAGCTTCTTCCAACTTAGAATCCTTGAATTGTCCACCTTCAGGAACTAACTTCAATTCAGCTGTTTCAGAAAGTAAAATACGTTTTGCCGGTTTGAAATCACGGTTACTACCTTTGCCGGTCCAGGCATCGAATGTAGCCGGTGCGGTTTCATAGCCTTGTACCAAGGATTTATTTGCTACGTTAGACAAAGCAATTGGGAATGTGGATGTGGAGTTAATCGCTTCACGTGCCAATTCCAATCGGTCAGCATAGTTAGCGGTTAAGCCTTCACGAACTAAGGACTCACGAGCTAATTCCATCAAGGACATAGAACGAAGTTCATTTGCGCCTGGTGCAGGGTTCGCAACAGGGATGCCTGCAGACATCATCAAAGCGTCCTGCATAGCCATACGGAACTTATCAGAATCTGCTTCGCCGACTTTAACAGATACTGGTTTATTGCGTTCACGCAACGCATCCATTACTGCCTCACGAACTTCGGCAACAGATTTGCCAGATTTGATGAAATCATCTACGCCATCAACTTCAAAGTCGCGGCATAAACTTGTGATTGTGGATACACGTTCACGTTCTGCCGCAATCAACTTCTTAGCGTCATCCGCATTAAAACCTTTAACTCCGGACTCTGGTACTTCCGGTACTACTTGTGGCACGTTTTGCTCAGTGCCTTTTGCTTTTGCATCACCTTTCATAGGTTCCTCCTCATTATCTTCTACACTTCTGCCTACCCCTACAGTCGGATCTGCAGGGACGGACACAACACTAATCTCCAATGGTTCCCAATATGTAATTACGTATGCTGGGCCTGTAAACCGGCCATTGGAACTTTTAGAATCAGAATCGATTAATTCCTCATATCGACTTATGTCATATCCGACACTCACACCTTGTAATGTGCCTTTTAACACTTTCTGATAGATCTTTTCGGATTCATCATCTTCATCGAATCGAACAATCGCCTTGCCGCGATTATCTTCAATCCACACTTTATCGACATGACCAACAACTGCGCTGCGGTCATGGTTGAATAGCAATGTGCCTAAACCGTTATTAAATCGGTCTAAGTTAACACAGCCTTCGTCATGACACAATATCTCTGTTCCGAACCATCTTTCATATGGTTCTTCAGAGGAGAAGGACAATTCGACGGTACGATCATCGTTCGCTTCGATATTTGTAATTTGCGCCTCTCGGGCATATTTACCTAAGAGCTGCTTTGCAAATTTCCCCACTAGCTATCATCTCCTTTCATATCAGTGGCATTACCATCCGCTAGATTCGTTACGTCCCCATTCATATCAAGGGCAACACCCAATTCCTTAATGCGGTCTTGTTCCAGCTTCCGCTGTTCAAGTACTTCTTCCCAGTCCTTGCCTGATGCACTGCATACGTCTTCGAGCGTTGTGAGTCCTGCCTTAATAGCTTTCTTATTAGCATTAACTTCCTTAACAGGGTCAATCCAAGACCAGCCCGGAGCTAACCACGCTACTTTTTTATAAAGTTTTGGGTTTGCTGCATAGTCATTGGCCGGGATAATTCCCTTTAGGTAGCATGCTTCAATGAAAGCCCGCCATACAGGCATACAAAAATGCTCAATTATAAAACGCTGCATCTGCTTGAATGATTGCTGGTCCTCCAGCATATTCTGCCGAGCTGCGGAGAAGTTACCACTAATATTGCGCGTCACTATGTCCGCGCTTAGACCCATACCTGACGCTATGCGTCTTGTTTGTGTCGCTGAGTATTCTGATGCGGTTCCTGCATTTCGCTTAGGTTCCGCAAATGAAATTGATTCACCTGCACGTAGATGTTGGATAATCCCTGGTGCCATCGAGCGGACTTTTTTGCCTTTACTGTCAATCTTATTTGCAACCATTGGGTTATTTCCGGTATTACTCGTTACAAACGCACCGAAACACGCGGCCACACGAGCCGCTATAAGGTCAGCATCCATGTATTCATCTACATCATGAATACGCTTTAATACGAGGGCTAACATACTAACCCCGCGCAGTTCACTAGGCCTACGCGGTTTATGTAATAGAAAAGCCCTATTACTTGGTAATCGTGCCTCATTAAATGACCGTATTCCTAATGGGTCTGTTTGGAATACGTGATATGCTATTGGTCTTCCGTATTTATTAACTTCCACTCCATTAACAATACTGTTGCCATTCTCGCTTACCGATACAGCTCCGATATTCTCGCCCTCGATAAGCTGTAATGATAGTGGTATATCTGCGCCTTCGGAGGTCATATTAACTAGGATTTCCCCGTCATAGACCATTCGGCGCAGAGCCATTTCTTGCAACTCGTAGAACGTAGATATTCCTCGGATATCCGCATTCTCTTTATCCACCCAATCTGACCAAGCCTCCTCAATTTTCTTGTTGAGCCTTTCATTTAGCTTTCCCGCTTTGGTCTTGATTTTGCACTGTGGCTTTATACCCGTACCTACTACATTCCGTAGTAATGCCAAAACGACACTCTCAGCAAGATCACTGTTAAGTTCTGCTGCACGTGCACGACCTCGGATCAAATCACGTTGGCCTGATGCTACTTGTTCAGCTGTACCAAATACTGGCATCCAGTCGCCGCTTAATCGGTCTGTTGACGCCGCATCATATCCACGTTCAAGCGAACTACGGAAATATGCTCTACGGGCAGCTCGTTCTGGATTGAAATATGCTATTACCTTATCGAGTATGTTCATCGTCGCTCCCATGACACGTAGGATGTCGTGCTATTACCTTCCTCATCATCAACGCGAGACATTAACTCACGTTCACGGGCGTATAATGTCGGCAGGTCATGCGTCTTAAATCGCTTACCACCTACAGACATCTCGGCGTATCCATTCGTCTCGATTTCCTCGATTATCGTTCGAATACGCTCCAAGTCTTCTCTTGCGCTCATGGTCTCACCTCCTTCTTAACTAAACCAACCTCGGCTATCTGCATTAAAATCTTCAGCATCCGTATCTTCGTCCTCCTCATCGGTATCCAGATTATATTCGGGTAAGTATTTAACACCTACCGAGTCCGCAACCATGGCGTTGTATACACACGTATCCAACAAGTGATTTGTTGGATGACTGGTTAATGGTTTCCATTGCACTGTAACTGCTCCGGTCTTTACATTTCGGATTTCTTGCTTTTCCTCCGATCGGAGGTGCTCCGAATATTCCTCTGGGCAATCCTTAAATAAATGGATTGTGCCAGGCTCATTAGCCGGACGTACCATACGTGCAAATATAAAGTCCTTCCAGTAATCGGTATTCACTACGTACAGCTTCATACCGCCGATGACGCCCTTCTCGATGCTGCTCATCTTATATGGCGGAGCTAGAGGACTGTGCGACGAATCACCTTTAACTGGCACGCATACTTCTGGGTACTTTGCGCAGTACTGATATACTTCATCTGTTCGGTAGCCACTATCGATACCGGCCCTCACAATCTTACGGGCCTCACCATACTCTGATGGATATTCTCTATCGATGAGTATCTCGGTTAAGTCTGCCCAACTACTTGCTTGACCATAGTCAACTAAATAACTCGATACACCATGGGCGTAGGCTCTAACCTCCCACCAGAAGTGATCTTGCTGCACGTCGACGGAGGCAATGAGTAATGGTGCGTGCTGAGGCACAATACCTCGAGGAACTTCCGATTGCGTAAACACGAGGTTCTGCGTGCTTTTAGTTTTCGCAGATTTCCACGGCTCCGCTAATCCAGAGTTGATAAAATTCATCAACTCACTTGGCTTATCCTTTGATTTAACAAACTCATATGCCACATCGCCAAAGGTGACCCATGGAGAGTAAAGGGATGACATGTGATATGCAACCGACCGGACAACTCGGACTTGTGATTCATTCACCGCACGCCATTCACCTTGCCGGAGCATATCCATCTTGTGCTTATCATCAATACGCTGCTTACAATGTTCGCACTCATAATATGCGGTATCACGTATCATATCCGCATTGCCATGGTGTTCCTCCGGCCATTTTATCTGTTTGAATTTGAGGGTCTGCGACACCCCGCAATGCGGACATGGCACGTAATACTGCTTACGTTCATTTGCGTCCATATATGACTGCCAAATATTGCCACTCTCAATCGTAGGAGTTGACACTCTTACAATTTTCTTATCAACGAATGTCTTAGTACGTTCCTCAGCCAACTTAATCGGATTCGCTTCCTTACCGGAGAAAGCTGGATACTTATCAATTTCATCGAAAAATAAGTACTTAATTGACCGACTCGATAAGCTGCTTGGTGAGTTCGCCCCTACGAGCACCATATAGTTCCCGTTAACGAAATCTAACTCCAGCAGTTTACTGCTTTCGTCATACATATCCGCAAGCGGCTCTACGCTTCTAATCATTGGCTGCACACGTTTATCGCTAGCGAATTTCGCGATTGTATCTGTAGGATAAACCATCATGACTGGTGATGCTGTTTGGTGTAACGCATATCCAATCATATTGAGCTCGGCTTCCGTCTTACCTATCTGCGCCCCAAAACATAACGAGATGCTTTCAATGAGAGGGTCTGTGAATTTGTCCATAGGTTCCTTTAGGTATGGTGTCCGTGCTGTACGCCATCGTCCAGGTTCGGCAGATATATTAGTCAGCACCCTATATTTATCTGCCCATTCCGAAACAGTGTATCGTTCAGGTGGCTTGAATGCTTCTAATTCCTCAGGGAACCAGTCAACCTTTAGCCTTACCTTTTCCAGCGGCTTTGACTTTCGGCGTGTACTCGCCTTCGCGCGCGTAGCTTTCGAGGTATTCTTCGACAAGGCCATTCACCACCTTTTCTACACGAGTACGTTCCTCAGGATCCGTGAACTCACTTCCAATACGCTTACCTAATTTAGTAAACGATGTCTTTAATTCCAATACTCGATTAGCCCATGCCTGTGCCACATCGGCACGAGGAACATATTCGCCATTCAGTACATCCAACATTTTCTTTTCTCTTACAGCCTTTGCTTCCTTATAATCAGCTTCGGCTTCTAACTTACGAGTTGATGCGGATTTGCTTTTAGCGTTATCACCTTTCGCCTGTCCTAAATATACGAGGACTTCCCGGAGATTCCACCAACCTACAGAGGCTTTAGGCATCCCTGCTTTATGATGTCGAGAAATAATTTCCGGAGTGACCCGCAAGAGGTCACATAGTTGAGTGCTTGATACGAGCAGATTACCCGCAGCATCAAATTTCACTCTCGGTTTTGTGTCCGCCATAGGTGTACTCCTTTCTTAAATCGTCTTTCTACATTCAACAGAAAAATTTTTCTCACAGAGAGAGGACCATCGCGCGGGGGCGACCAGCGGCCATTTTTCGCCCGCGGAGTACCTTTTCCAAATTTTCATTTTCTCAATTAGGTATTATCATCGATACTCAATAAGAAAAAGGGTAGACCTCAACTAAGTAAGGTCTACCCCGGGGCAGTGCAGCAGGCAGACATATTGTGCGGGCCAGACACTGCCTGCTATCTACTACATTTACATTATATTAAATTAAGAGTGTGCCATTCTATGCCATCTTTTCAAATTCAGCTATTGCTTTCTTGTGAAGTCTGTGAACTTGTCGCCACGAATACCCTAGTTCGACAGCTATCTGCTCCCACGGCAATGCATTAATGTATCTGAGATTCAGTACATCCCTATATTGTCCGTCAGTTATTTGGTTGATGACTTGCTTGACCTTGTTTCGAGAATCGATCAATTCATCCCATTCTCTGTTCAGCTCCTCCCTACATTCTTGTAAGTGCTTACTGATTCGTGGCATAGCATCTCCCGATTCACATATCTGTATAGCTTCTGAATGTAAATCTCGATTAATCGCATCCAGCTGAATCTCTAACGCACGCATTCGCTGCTCAGTATGGCGGACAGCTTGTAGTTCTTCTTTAGCCATCATATGCGATAGTCTCCATATTTACTGATAATCATCTGCGCTCGTAGTAATCCGTCAATGTATCCGCTTTCACGAATTCTATCATCTAACATAGGTGATCTCAGTTGTCTATTACGGGCTCGTATGATGGCAAGACTTAAATCTGACTGTATGGCACCTACAATCACATCTGCCCTGCTTCTACGCTTTTGCATCCTTTACCTCCATACGTTCGACAATATCCTCGATGGCTTCTACCATGTCTGCTTTGCATTGCTCAACAGCGGTAAACATCTCCTCACACATGGCGTACGCATCATCACTCAAATCATCATCTAATCTCTCGGCAACATTATCCTTGAGATTATCTACAACCTTAACTATATCCATGACAAGATGATATGTGTCATCTAGATAGTGCCCTTTGTTAATTAATAGTCGCTCGACTTTTGTCATGATCTTCCCTCTTTGCAATTTCCCGATTTAGATACCAACGGGCTTTTTTCAAATCCTTAATGGCATCGTCCTTATGACCAGCTCGGGATACATACTTCACTACATTACCCAATCGATACCCTAGTTTCTTGTCTTCGATGTAATCGATAACCTCGATATCTCCTTGTGTATAATGGCTTGGGTGGTTTATATCATCGCATTGATTAACTATGCGATTAGGAGATTTATCTGCTATAACTTTCGCTATTGTTAATCCTGATTGATTCGATACCTTCTGTAAACGTTTTAGATTTTCGTTAGTTGCCAAACGTTTTAAAGTTTCATTAGCTGATAACTTAATAGGTGGCGGAGGGGGATTATTGGGTCTCTCATACAATCTACCTGGGGTCAGCCTCAATGCAGCCATGTATTTTCGATTATCAAGATATTTATCAGTGATATCTATAACTTGAATAGTCGTGTAACTCACTATTACCACGATGGCCCCGATTAATCCTGCCATTATAAATTGATCCATATTAATCATCCTTTCTGTATTTATCAATTCTTGCTTTTAAACTTTGCAACACGTATTCCTGCGCCCGGTCCTTTTGCTCTAGTGCATCCATCATATCCTCGTCACGAGTTCCCTCACATATTAGATGATGGATAATTACCTTCTCCATTTGACCTTGGCGATGTAGCCGCTTATTAGCTTGTTGATATAACTCAAGACTCCAGTTTAACCCGAACCATATTACGTGGTTCCCGCCGTCTTGTAAGTTAAGCCCGTATGCCGTACTAGCCGGGTGTGCTAATAGAATATCAATCTCTCCAGCATTCCACGCTATCTCATCATCGGCGCCCTTTAACTCACGGACTCGTAATTTGGTCTTAGCTAATGCTGCTTTTAGCCGTTCGCAGTCATGCTTGAAATTGTAAAACACTAATGCAGGCTTTCCGTTTAACTGTTCTACAAGTTCCATAAAAGCCTCAATCTTACAGCCATGTATCTCGTGAACGTTCCTATCGCCATCATATACGGCGCCATTCGCTAACTGTTGTAACTTTGTAGATAATGCTGCTGCACTCAAAGCTGTGATATCTTCGCCAGCTTCAATCAACTCTAATACAGATGTGCGTTCCATATCTTCGTAGGCTTTTTTGGCTTTCGCATCTAACTGCACATATTTAATATCGTTAATTACTGGAGGTAATTCCAAATAGTCATCAGCTTTCATGGATATGCATAACCCAGATATTGCCGCCATGATACTGTTATTTGAATCGGATTTAGGTTTATAGGAGTACACCATTTCACGTGACCTCTGATCGGGCTCGAAATAGTAATCCCTAAATCCTGTGTACGTTTTACCTAACGACTCGCCGCGGTCTAATAAATACACTTGTGCCCATAAGTCGATTAACCCATTAGGGGCTGGCGTACCCGTTAACAACACCATGCGCTTGATGTGGTTATGCATATAGGCTAATGATTTAAAGCGCTTAGCTGTGTGATTCTTAAAAGAACTAGATTCATCCACAACTACCATGTCAAACGGCCATGCATTCTTGTAGTAATCAACTAACCACGTTACATTCTCGCGATTAATGATGTAGATGTCGGCAGGTGTGTTTAAAGCCTTAATACGCTTTTTCAGGCTGCCTAATACAGTAGATATCCTTAATATACCTACACCGTCCCATTTTCGTGCTTCTCGTTGCCATGTAGCCTCCGCTACTTTCTTAGGCGCTATGATTAGCACTTTACGGATGGCAAATCTGGAGTACTTCAATTCGTATATGGCAGATAACGTGATAATCGTTTTCCCTAAACCCATATCTAGGAATAGCCCTATCTTATTTTGGTTAATAGTTCTATCAATACAATATTGCTGATACGCATGCGGAATAAACTGCATTACGCTTTCACCCCGAATTCTTTCGTGAATTGCTCCAAATAGCCAACCACGGCATCTGCACCTTTTAATACAAATACTTTTTGATTTAGCTTTTGTAATTCACGGGCTTGGACTCCCTGCAATCGCGAAAGTACGCCTTTGGATGTCTTCAATTCTACGAAATGTATAACACCATTCGGCCATATGACGATACGATCAGGCACACCGACATTGCCAGGGGATACGAATTTATACGATTTACCTCCCGAACGTTTGACGCCTGCAACTAATTTTCTCTCGATATCCTTTTCTAACATTTCTCACCTCTGAAATTTTTAAACGTTAACATGTTTACATACGCGTATATGAGGGTTCAAATTAAGGCTGTAAAGGGCGTATTTTTTCTTAAAACTCTTTGTTTTGATATTTACCAGTATATAATGTTAACAATGTTAACCAACCTATATGAATATAGATAAATACTGACTTTATGCGTTAACATAGTACGTTAACATTCTCCGAATTCGTTAACATTCTAATGTTAACAAAAATACTGAGAATGTTAACGCTTAATTGAGAATGTTAACACTAAAATTTCAGTTTTGACTCGTTGATTCTGAACCCTCTTTGATGTCCATATTCACCAAATCTCATCAACTGACTTCCACCCATTGTATACGGGGAGTCCGCCAGTATTTGATTAATTTCCCTGGTCTCGATCTTCTTCATGCGACTTGGGTCGTTACCAAAACATTCCCACCATACCTCTGCCGCACAAATACGGTCACGATATACTAACTCTTGACCCTCGGCAGGTTTAGCATTCATGCTAAGATACGTCCTCCTGGCGCTCCGACTCATCACATTCCAATTTAAAGGCACTTTGATTAATAAAAACTCATTAATCAGTCCTGCTTTGGTATTTGATTCCATGTGCGCCTCTCTAGCCGCATCAGCCAGTTTTAGTACGTTCGGGTCATCCTCGATAATGAGGCTTTCCCCGCTTTTATACCGATACAAGGCCTCCGCCCATAACTGGTCAACTTCTCCTGGAAGATTAACAAATATGTTCTTTCGTGGAGTCGTCATCTCAAGATCAATAGGCCAAAATCGGCGATTACCTGTAATATCTTTTAGGAATTCATATTGATTCGTACTACCAAAGAATACACACTGCCGTGGATACTCTTGTGTACGTCGGCCATAAGCTTGACGAAATACATCTACTTGACGACTTAGAAATTGCTTGGACGCATTTTCTTCAGCCCTTGAATACCCTGCCATTTCACCAGCTTCTATAATCCATTTACCTTGAATGCCTTCCGCAGCTTCTTTACCCTCAAAGGTATTTAAGCCATCAGCGTACCACTTCTTGCCCATCGTGCGGATAAGAGTACTTTTACCGATACCTTGACCGCCGATAAGAATTGGCATCGTGTCATACTTGCATCCAGGCTCAAACGCTCGCGCTACTGCCGCCGTAAATGACTTTCTAGCGGCTGCACGGGTATACACATTATCCTCAGCCCCTAAGTAGTCGATGAATATGGTATCTAATCGGGCAATGCCGTCCCAGGATAACCCGTTAAGGTAATCTAGTACTTCATTAAATCCATTTTGCTCAGCGCACATAATGAGGGCATCCATGATTTTATCTTTACCGGTGATATCATATTTATTTTCTAGGTACCACCGTAAGCCCGCATCATCTGCGTCTGTCCATATGCGGAGTCCTGGTGTTGGGTTCCATGGTAGGGCCCCTTTTGCCACGTATCTCGAACCAAATCTATCATAGGCAAGTCTACCGACAAGCGCCGGATCATGGTGCATGATTTTAAGCATGTTATCTAGTGTGTTCTTAGGTCGACCATTCTCGTCGTACTTTAAAGTCGAACTTTTCATCCAGTCGACGTTCGTTAACGCATTAGGGTCGAGGTCGGATGTCTCAGCGTGAGCCGATACGTCCGTGATAATATCAGCAAATACATTTGATGCCGATTCTCGGGCACGGGCCATGTTGAGTTCGTTAACGACTACCGTATCTTGCATAGCTAGTTTAGACATAGCCATGTAAGATGGCAGCTTATGCCCAGGTGTCCCATCCTTAGCAGTCTCGTCTAAGCTGTGGAACTTATGCAGCCGGATAAGGTCAAAGGCATTAACTAATTGACCACTACACGGGTCAGTATTATGGTGGCTGAACAGGAATGTATCGTCATCATATATAACCGCCCCGGCTACCGTTGAGCCGGTAACGAACGTTAGGCGGTCCTCGCTGCCATCAACATCGACGTATGCATGAGGTATGAATTTATCAATCGCCTCACGAATACCGTATATTCGACAAAAGGCACCTACGATACCTGGCTTTTCTCTCGGATCAGCTTGCTTTGCAAGTAGCTGCTTTTCATGCTGCGATGCTTCCTTACCTGGTACTTGTGGCCAAGAACGCACATCTCGCCAATCAGTGTATTGGCCGAGCATACCGTCAGCAGATAAGAATGCCTTATCACCTACGTAATATACATACTGTGCATCATTCGGGCATGATGGCCAATACATGAGCCGAGAAGCTTCGAACGTAGTTCCATCCATCATACCAATGCCGATGAGCTCTGCCAGCTTACGAGCGATAGGCTCATACTCATCAGGTGTCATCGTTCTATCAGTAGGGACGATAACACGTAACCGTGGACGATGCACAGTGTGAGAACGTGTTGAGTAGATGACATAAGCCATGCCCAGGCTGTCAATCGTGCGGGCGACGTTCTCGGTTTCCCCAGGCGATATGGCATCCATATCAAGAGTAATCAGATCACGTCCAGACACGTTAATAGCTTTACGTTGTAGACCGTTTAAAGTACCACCAACAAAGCCGCCTATGTCCTTTAACTTGCTTTTTTCAGAGTTTGGCAATCTGTGGTATTGGGCCACGGTTTCTGTTGGACGAACTGGGATTTTGAGGCGTTCACAAAACTCGGACCACAACATCTCCGTACGGGTCCATTGCTTTGATGTGCGACTCGCACCGATACTGATGGTAATCAGTTTATCGTTTTGCAAGTGTATCCCCTCCTAATCTTTCATATAATAGTCGTTAGTAAATCCTGCGGATGATAATAGCAGCCCGTCTGCCCAAGGTATGGCGATTGAGAATATAGCATTAACATCATCCAGTATTGATTCTGCGTTATCCTTGTTGATTTCAAGTACAGCCTCATCATGGATGTGCATGATAATTTGATATCCTACATCCTCCAATCGGCGCAGTGTCAATGCTAAGCAATCTCGGGCTACTGCTTGTGTGATGTTTTCGACTAATTTGCCTCCATAGGTGCTTTCAGTAACCCATGCAGCGTTTACTTTAGTCTTAAAATGTACCGCATCCTTACCGAACGCATCCTGCTTAATGCTTGGGCTAGGATAAAATAGCTTACGTCCGCTAGGTAGTTCAATCGTCATATAACGGTAACCGTATATTGGATCAATTTCCAAACGGAACATAATGCCGTGGTCAAGGCCTATAGGATTCCCGGTAGTAACGGTGTACACGGCCGCATTCTCAACGGCATACCATAAATCTCTTATTCTAGGCGATGCGTTGCGCCATAAATTTACGATTTCAGGTAATTCCTCCTCATGGAGTCCCATATCAAGAGCTCCCATGGCTTTTAATGCATTCACTCCGCCTTGATAACCGAGTGCCAATTCAGCGACTTTGCCCTTTTGTCTAAGGTGACCATTCTCGCCATGCTTAACAACGGGAACCCCAAACATCGATGATGCGGAAGCACAGTATATGTCTCCGCCCTCAGCGAATACACGCTGCCGCCAATGTTCTCCCGATAACCATGCAATAACACGAGCCTCAATGGCCGAGAAGTCGGCCACGCATAATGTATTGCCTTCTTCAGCAATAATTGAGGTACGAATTAATTGAGATAACGTATCCGATACGTCACCATATAGAAGTTCTAGCCCTTGACGGTTTTTGGTTTTAACAAGATGCCGAGCCGTGTCAAGGTTCTCGATGTAATTTCTCGGTAGGTTCTGCACCTGGATAAGACGACCCGCCCAGCGTCCAGTACGGTTGGCACCATAGAACTGCAATGTTCCCCTGAGTCGAAGATCAGCACCCATGGCACTATCAGTCATCGTATATTTAGATACAGATGACTTAGCTAGCTTTTTACGAATCATGAGTACTTTTGTGGCAACGTCATCAGCATCCATCAGAGCATCGGCCACAGTGTCCTTAGTTAATTTATCAAGACTGACATTAGTATTATTGTTTAGCCAATCAAGTAATTGATTCCGGCTGTTAGGGTTGCTAAGCCCCGTGATTTGGTAAGCCTCATTCATCAACATTTCTCGATTTTCCTCATCAATGTATAATGCACCCTCAACCAATTCATGGTCAATGCGCACCCCTCTACTATTGATTTGGATATCAAGATACCAATCTTTCCACGTATCATCAGGTACGGGGAATGAGGCTAATCTGTGATAACATTCCATCTCAGTGATAACGTCCTGGCGGTTGTACTCGATAAAAGCATTCCATTTATCCATATCGTGTCTAGGTAGATTACGGGTACGGCCCCCATTACGTTTGGTAGGCTTACATGGTGTACAAAAGTACTTGATAAGTGCTTTCCCCGATGTGTCCTTTTTCTTATCCTGGGGTAGCCCCAGGGCCTTGCCTAATAAGGCTAGGCCCATAGGGTATCCTAAGTAGGCACCGTGAATCATCGTGCACTGCCACTGATCAACAGATGTGAGTAAACCTGCACGATTTAGACACGTAATTTCAAATTGCGCGTTGTAGGCGTGCTTGATTACATCTGGGTTTAATAAATCACGAATTACACTGTCAGGAATTACTCCTCCCTGCGCTAAATCTACAACTTCAACAGGACCAAAGTCGTAGGAATACGCAAATAGCAATATGGCGAAATCAGGCGATTCAGTATATTTGTACACTCCGAATGAGATATCAGTTGATGAATATGTTTCTATATCAATACTTAGATGCCTCATATCAGGCACCTATTAGTAAGGTTGACCAGTTACAGGGTTAATCCCTACAGGAGCCTGTTGTACAGATTGCTGAGGTGTCGTAGCATATGCCGGTTGTACATAACCCTGTTGAGCTGTTTGTTGTTGCACAGGTTGACCTGCTGCTACTGGAGCACCGGTATACACATTAGCTGCGCTACCTTGAGGTGCACCAAATACAGAGGATGCTGCAACAGGCATGCTACCCAACGCTTCACCATCGCGTACCTTTTGAACAGGACCTAAACCGCATCCGATACCAGTGGATTGATTAGAATAGAAGAAGAATCGAACGAGTACATTGACATACATGCCGGAGTATACTTGCGTAGGATTTGTAAGAGGGTTACCCTGGAGATCTACTACTTCAACTTTATAGTTAGCATCTTGTGCTGCTGTAAACACCCAATGACCTTTACATTCAGGGCCAAACTCCTTACCAGATTGTGTGTATCCATCGCCGTCATGAATTGGCACTTTTGGCTGTGCTGGAACACGTGCGCCGAATTTGGTACGGGCGGATTGGATAGCAGCTTCGATAGCATTCATAAGTGCTTGATGTTGAGCTACATCAGTTTTAGGTAGAAGAATAGTAGCTGAATATCTAGGTTTAGCACCAGGCTGTGTGGAATTAGCCCAAGGTTCTAATAGGTGACAATAGGATACACGAACATTTTGCAATAATACTTCAGTTGGTTGTGGAACGAATGACATAATTAATTACCTCCATTATTATCATTAGATACATTAAATATTTGCGCCGCAGTAGGTTGATTGGTAATCCGAGGGCGCTTATCGGATTCCTCAACTAGGGTAGGCTTGCCTGCTTTCTTAACTATCATGTCGCCTACCATATCATTAAATTGGGTTTTACCGATGGTCTTTTCCATCTGTGCCAATGTTAATGTCTTGCGTTCATATAGAATGCTTTCATCGATACCTGCTTTGATTAAAGTGTCAATAGCAGCATCGGTGTCTTGAAATGCCCGACTACCACGACCCTCTACAGCTTTCCAGCCAGGGACTGTCACTCCGTTAAGGGATTCAGTGAGTGCGTAGTCTTTCATGTCTTCGAGCCAAGCAGCGACGTCTTTACCTCGACGAAGATATTCACCGAGTTCTGTCATCGAGATAAGCCGAGGATCATGATTAGCAACTAGCGCACTGTGCAATGAGTCATTTGCCTCATATCGGGCTTTGCACTGTTGTTTCGCCCTGCAGAATCTGCACCAGTCGCCGGGTTTAAACTTACCATTGCCAGACATAGCCTCATCTGCACGAGGTTTGACGAATGTATTACCCCAATCCAGTAGTTCTGCCGTAGGGATTTCCCATTCGCTGATATTATTAACACGGGGCTGTACGATAGTCATTTTGACCGTATTGAACATATAGAGTAATCTATATGCATCAATCGCACCGAGGGCATATAACATCATTTGCGGATTGTGTTCCGCATCAACGACTACCCCTTTTCCGTGCTTATAATCAACGATGCGCAAGGTGTCGCCGGATAGAATAATACAGTCAGCCGTGCCGAATCCATCGGGCACATAGCGACTAAAATCAACGCGTTTTTCAATGGCTACTACTGGAGTTGCCGTGCAGCCTAACATAACACCTTTGACATATTCGAGATAGGCTTCCGAAGTGTCATCCATTTCTGGTTGCCACAGCTCATCCTTTTTGATTTTGTTGAATTTACGAGTGTATGTGGATTTCGCCATGGCCGTTGTATACTTCTGTAGTTTTAACTCACACAGTTCGTGTGCCAGGGTTCCTTCCTTTGCATATACAGATGTACTATCGGGAAAGTTCTCCTCTAAGAGAGGGGCGGCTGTACAATGCAGCCACCGGTGCGACCCCGATGCGTTTAATAATGCATGTGATCGAGGTGCCATTAGATTCTTGCCCCCAATCCTCTAATCGCATTTACTAATTCAGGGTATCTGTCCTCAGGTACTTGACCTAAATATTGAACGCCGAATTGTGTCATTAACTGTTGCAATTCTACAGCTTTTCCAGCATCAAGCAATGGCGCAAGAGCCGCTTGAATTTCAGGCAATGTATACTTCTTAACTTCCTGAGATACAGGAGCGGTAACAGTTGTTTGTACAGGTGCGGCAGCAGTTTGTACCGGTGTATCAGTGGCCACGTTGACACCCGGTGCGGTAACGGCTACTTGAGTAGGAGTAACTTGTAAAGCTTTATTAGACGTCGCGATAGATACAGAGTCTGGTTCCATACCTACTGTTGTAGTAGGCACACCTTGATTTGTATCTTGTGGTGTAAGATTAGATACGCACACGGACGGTGCTGCTACTGTAGATACCACTGTATCTACTATGCCAGGGGCTTTATCATCCATTGCTCTATCGCTATCTACAAAACTTTTGAATTGATTTAACACAGCTTTTAGCTGATTATATACATCTAGTACATTAACTCCTTGAACTTCAACTTTAATCATTCTTTAACTCCTCCTGAATATTAATAATTGATTGGTTATAATACGATTCTTTTAGCTCGAACCCTAAAGCCCTACGGCCCATACGAAGTGCCATAACTGGGACAGTCCCTATACCGGCAAATGGATCAAGTACGATATCATTCGGATTACTCCACAATTCGATGCATCGCGCCACCGTATCTAGCTGTAGCGGGCATATGTGACGTTCATCCTTATTGTCACGAGCCGCTTTATAATTCAGCGTATGCGTTTGACGGATGTCAGCCCATACAGGATTAGCGTATCGTCGCCATACTTGATGGCTATACATAGGCTCCGTATTATATTTTTGTTTTTTATCAAACAATTGTGGATCAGGCGCAGGTCTTTCAATTCCTTTGATACCCTCAGGTTCCTCCTGCCCGAAAAACTGGGTAAACCCTTCTGGATGCGCGATGGGCTCCGGATTGTCACCAGGTTTACGCAATGTCACGATGTAATCAGGCGCCCCCATACGGCACATGGCAGAATCTTTTACAATTTGCTTATGTAAAAGCCCTAGAGCCTTTGTCCGAGTAGCCTCAATGAGAGGATCTTTCCAAATCGTGACACGAGAATGCATCACGAATCCAGCATCCTGAAAGGCTCGAATAATGTCACCAGGAAAGTCTTTCATTCCGATAACACCGTCCCTGGATTTCGTGAGTGGTAAATCCATACAATGAACTGATACTAATCGCCCAGGCATTATTACACGATGTAATTCAGTAATTAAATACTTGAAGTGCTGCCAAAACTCGCTATCAGTAGATGAGTTGCCCATATCCCTATCAGAATTAGAGTAAACATACAAGCTACTAAATGGAGGGCTAAATATAGAGTAATGAACGCTATCATCAGGTAGCCCTTTTAGCACTTCTACAGAGTCGCCATTATATATTGCAAATCGGGACTCAATTAACTGATTTAGCACGTTCACGTTGTAAGTCCTCCTTTGCTTTCTTATTTAGCGCTTGCAGCGTTGCGACTCCAGCAAGGGCGGCTATACCTTTATTCATGCCTGCATCAACAGCTAATTTAGTTAATTTGGCTGCTTTTAACTCATTGATGTGGATGACTCTTATGTTATGAGCCTTAGCATAAGCTAGCTCTAAATTGCACCCGGTTGAGTTCTCCCAGCCGTTGCACATTATGATTGCGTCACAACCACTTAGAAGGTCAATGCACCAGCCTATGCCGGTATCATAATCAACCTTGTTATATAAATGCCCAAACATATGTATAGGTGATAGGAATATATTATGCGTATCAGTGCCAAAAGGTTCCTTTATTGGAAATACACCCATATCTTCCTGCAGCCACTTTAATACGGAGTCAGCATTCTTTTTGTTTTTAGCCAACCCTCCGAATGGATGGCTAACGTAAATTTTAGTCATATAACAGCCCTCATTTCTGCCCAGTTAGGTAACACCATCGGCACACACGGATTGTATTCCGTTGATTCCCGTCTAGTTTTAGATAATTCAGTACGAACAGCGTCACGGGTTAGCGCAATCATAGCATCCCTCATTTTTATAGCATCTGCTTCCTTGCGTTCGATGTTCGCCTTAACCGCGCCTTCCTTTTCGGAAATTACGATATATGCGTTCACCTCATGCTTCTGGCCAAATCGCCAGCATCGACGAAGTGCCTGATAATACTGCTCGTAGCTATCAGATAGCCCAACAAATATCATATTGTGGCAGTTTTGCCAGTTCATTCCGAATCCGGCGATACTTGGTTTTGTTACCAAGCATTTTAGAAAGCCAGAACCAAAACCTAACATCATGCCTTGCTTTCGAGTTGCCTTATCACTACCTTTAACATCCTCTGCTAGATCAATCATTTCTTTTAGAGTGGTCGATTCATCATTAAGGTCGCACCACACTAGCCATTGCTCATTAGATGCATTGACTAAATCAGCTGCTGCTCTACATCTTGATTCAAGAGATGCTTTGCGGGCTCTGCGGCGTTCCAGTAGCGATAAAGTAGGGACATCCTCACCTGTTTTATCAACGACAATTTCGCGCACATGTAACTCAGGTAACTCATATCCGTCATCGTCGTATCCCAGAGATGCAGGGTTATCTAGCACAACTGCCCATGATGCCATCCACTCCCAAAAGGTATTTTCTGCGTGGCCTTTTAATCGCCATTTAGCGGTATCACTACCATCATGCGTGAAATACATGGATAACATCTCATTACGGCTCATGATGCCGAGGAACTCTGCATGATTGCCAAGTTCCATATAGTCATTCGGTGCAGGTGTTGCCGTACACGCTAGCCGATATGGCGTATTACTAAATCGATTAATCAAATCCGTACGCACTTTACCAGTGAATGATTTTAGGATACTCGATTCATCCAACACGACACCTATTAGATTGTCGGTGTTGAAGCGTCCCAATTTCTCATAATTTGTAATATTAACGCCTGGCACAATATCATCATCGGATTCGCATATAGTCACAGGAATATTGAAACGTTCACCCTCGGACTGTGTTTGAGCGGCCACAGCTAGCGGGGCTAATATGAGTACTGATCCACCTGTATGTAGATAAATCTCATACGCCCAGGACAGCTGCATTAAAGTTTTACCTAATCCACAATCCGCGAATATGGCAGCTTTACCTTTTGCCAAGGCCCATTTAACGATATCTCGTTGAAAGTCAAATAGATGTTTGTTTAACATACCTGCGTCAATAACAAATCCGTGAGATTCTGACATTTTAGATTTAGCGGATATGAATTCTTCATATTGTTGCAAATACGTCCTCCTTTAGATATAATCAACATAGAATAATATTTTTCTAATTTGAGCTTGTTGATGTTGCAGCATCATCAGGCTCATTTTTCATGCCCAAATCCTCGCATTCATCAGGAATGCAATAATCTTTATTTGGACATTTGTTACAGTCTCGCAAGTTAATCACCTCCTTATATGCATTTAGTTGTAATACGGGTTCTTACAATACGCCCCGTGAGTTCTTACTTTAGTGGTATACACAACGTCTTCACTTTCCTCGGCATCCATTTCGGCTTTGTCTCTTTTAAAGCCGTATAGGGATATAACCAGTCCGATTAACGATTGCAATATGAACTGTTCCCATCCAATTTGGTTGAGTTCTAATGCACCCATAGAGCCTGCTACCAAAAACGTGCCAATTAACATATAGCCCATTAATACTCGTCCTCCTCTTCTTCAATTCTTTCGGCCGTAATACCATCTGTAGTGACGATAATACGGATTTCTGACTCATCATAATCGCACATAAAATCTTGTAACTCATATGCCGCATCCATGATATTGCTATCGATGTGATTTAAAATTCGATCTGATTCGACTGCTTTTAAATGTGCAGCCATTGCTGTTTTGTTTACTGGAATTTCAGTCATAGTTAAGGTCTCCTTTATAACATCATCATTGATAAAATAGATGCTACTGCAGCTGCAGCTAAGCTTAAATGCATTCCTGCATCAATCCATGTCATGATTAATTCCTCCTAATGAATTCCAGCGGATTTAAATTCCGCATCAACTACTTTCACATCCCAGCCTAGCGAATGGACAAGGAACGTCCTAAACCCCTCTTTATCGATGACAAAGCTACGGGATTTCTTACCCGGCGACTGCCAGGCGTATGCGAACGGGAATCGGTCTCTTGCAATGCCCTCTCGGATAGCTGTTAGGCTAACACCGAGCACGGTCGACATTTGGGCGACCGAAATCACTTTTCTAATCATGTGCACTGCCCCTCCTTTTCATATAGCCTTCAAAATCATTCTGATTTCTTGCCCGACTTGTAAACGATCTTTAAAAGTATCTTGATTACGGAAATCATCCATATAAACTTCTAGCATCTCTCTGTATATAGCTGCTTTGAAGCTTTCCGGTTTCTCCACATCTTCTCGATACGGCTTTAAAATCGTAACCGGCTTACCGAATTCATAGTCGATAAGTCCTCTTGCCTTTAGCCGAGCTTTCATAGTTCTAATCTTACCGTTCGGCCATCCGAGTAAATTTTCCATTTCCTCATTGGTCTGCAACCCACTATCACGGTAAGCGTTATACAAAATCTCCATATCTGTCATTTGCTGCCCCTCGTTTCTTTTTAATTTGTTATAATCACCTTAGAAGGGAGGTGATTATAATGATTCTTACACCTGATCGGAAAGCTAAACTAATTTCTGAATCTGTAGACTTCTCAAAGGCCATTTTCACTGAGTACTACAGAGGTCCTCAGGAAATATCTGGCGAAGAATGCGCCGCATTTATTGAGACTATTTACAAAAAATTAGTAGAGTTAGAAATGTCTAAATAGTTTCTAATTCAACCGTGGTTTTAGATTTCTAATCTGTACATCTAGAGTAAGGGCAATATCCACTTGTTGCTCTTGCTCTATCTTTTTAACTTCCTCCACAACACTTTTAACTACCTGCATATTACTCGTGGTAACAGTCATTTGAATTTTCATAGTATCTCCTTTCTTTCAATTTCGTTACCCATTAGGTAACTTTATCTGCAAAAAAAATACCCATTGGATCGCTAATCGGTAATATGCTGATTAGCTTTTCAATTTCAGTATTGTAAAATTTACCTTTTTTTAATCGATACCGAAACCCCCTATCAGTAAGGCCTATCTCGCGAGCTACCTCGCCCTGAGTTAATCCGCTCTCCACAATAGCCGCTTTCAATTTATTTACTGCAATCATTCATTTCACCTCCTTTATGTTTCCTATTAGGTAACTAAAGAATATCACATGTATTAGGACGTGTCAATACCTAATAGGTAAAATTTTTATGTATTTTTAGAAAAATATTGCCTAAAAGGTAATAAAATGATATTATAAATGCATAAGGAGGTAAAGATAATGGGTATGATTAACACTCGCTTAAAGAAGCCACTAACTAAGTCTCAAATAGCATTAGCTAATAGAATCAGAAATAAGAGACTAGAATTAGGGTTATCGCTCCAGGAAGTAGCGGAGAAACTAGGGATTTCCAAGGTGACGCTGCAACGTTATGAAACGCTAGATATAGTTAATATCCCCGCAGAGAATATAGAGAAATTGGCGTTATTATATAACGTGTCCCCAGCATATATTATGGGATGGGAAGAAGATAATGCACATTTAAACTTCGTCAATAATTCTGGCGTCGTCAGCACATACCACTACGTGCCCTCCGCAGTATCTGCGGGGGCGTTAACTAACATAGAGGGTATTAGCACCCTCCCTACCGTATCAGTCCCAGACTTCATGATGGGTCGTTACGCAGGCAATAAGAATATTATACTTATGCCGGTTAACGGTGAAAGCATGAACAACGTTATCCAAAACGGCGCTATTATCGCCGTATTAAGAGATATAGAACTACCAGATATCCATGACGGAGATATTGTAGTTATTAAAAATGGAGGGGATTATACAGTTAAAAGATTCTACAATGACAAACAGCATCAAGAATTTGTATTTAAACCTGATAGCTCGGATATGGCATTTCGGGACATCATATTTAGTTACGAGAATACAGATGACTTATACCTGATTGGTAAGGTTGTTATGTACAATGTGACTTTGTAAGAGATTAATAAGGGAAATAAACAATGAAATTCTATAAAATTTTATCTATCGCGGCATTATTTGCAACAGTTGCTAGTTCTTCATTTGCACAATTTATTGATGTAACCCCAGAAATGTATGATAAAATCTGGAGCACCGGGCAAAATTATAAAACTGATCGTAAACTTGAAAGCCCAATTAATTATGGAGTTGAACTTCGGAGTGGAGCTGGTGGCGCCGCGGTATTAATTACCCCAGCTACAATCACTAAATATGTATCATATTCCAAAGACGATCGTCTGATTTTTCCAGACGAATCTTTTAAGAAAGCCATACTAAACAGTAATGATTATGTATACATAGCTACATATGCACTTCATCTAAAGAATCCATTAGCCGGTACAGTAATGCCTCAACTACCATCACAACGATTACTTATAGAAAAGGACAATCAGTATATAATCCCAGTAGCGATGAATACCAAAATCTATGATATGATGCCGCATAGCTATGCCCTTGTCTACTATGCAATACCCAAACAAATAATTATGAACCCACCGTATACTATTAAATTTATTAATGGAAATGGCGATAAAATTGAAATATCTATTACCACTGATAAATTAGCAGAACTTATGGATAAAGAAAATAAATTAGTCTATAAGACAAATGATTAATAAAGTAAAGCCCCTATCCGATACTACTCAGATAGGGGCTTAGTTATAGGAGGTATGTAATTATGTCCATGAAACGCGCCAATGGTACAGGCACCGTATATAAGATGAAACATAAGGCCCTACGTAAGCCATATCGAGCCGTGGTGACTCTTGGATATAACTCAGAGGGCAAACCCTTACGTAAATCTATAGGCACCTTTGCGACGCAAAAAGAGGCGTATAATGCCCTTGCTCTATTCTCTACTAATCCGCAAATCCAGGAGGAACGCAAAATTACTTTTGGGCAGTGCTTCGATTGGCGTATGGAAGAAGCTGAACGCCAAGGGCTATCTAAAGGGCGAATTAAAAGCATGCACGTTGTCCGAAAATTGGTAGAGCATCTATTTAATATTGAAATGAAAAATCTCAGAGCAGCCCATCTGCAGTCTATATTCGATAATTCGACACACACAAAGTCTTATCAGAAGTTAATTAAAGCGATCATAGTTTCTGTAGGCACACTCGCAGTCAAGCAGGAAGTCATTCCGCGCAACTACCTTTCTGATATTATCATCAATAAGAATGCTACACCGATTAAGAAAGCTAACATATTTACAAATTTAGCGCTCTATGAGCTTTGGCGGCACGATGACGATATAATATCCAAGCTAACACTCATATACGCCTACACGGGACTCAGATTAAACGAATTACAAACAATCCGAGTTGATGATATTCATATTAAGGAACGATATATGATTGGTGGTTCTAAAACGGAGGCCGGCCGTAATCGTGCAATCCCTATCGCGGAATGCATCTCTCCTTTTATAAAAGAACTATACCAGCAAGCAAAATTTAAACGCTCCGAGTGTTTATTAGACGGCGTGATACATAAAGACATATATCGTAAGGAACTACAAAAGAGATGTAAAGAATGGAATCTAGGCGAGCATAAGCCTCATGATACTAGACATACTTTTATCTCAATGTGCAGCAACATAGGTATTGATGAGATCATTATTAAGAGAATTGTCGGCCATGCTAATAAGGATAATATCACTGCAGATGTCTATACACATAAAACACTACAACAATATATCGATGCTGTGAATAGGTTGCCTTACGGAGATGACCTATTAAAAGGTGAGCAACGGTTGAGCAACCGAGAAGAAATTAGGTGATTTTTACCGTTTTGCAAAAATAAAAAGACCAGTAAACATAAGCGTTTACTGGTCTTTTAGATTTGTTGTACTATTCAGCGGAAATTACAGAAACTGGGCAAACGGATTCGCAAGAACCGCAATCGATGCAAGCATCGCCAATTTCGTATTTAGTTTCGCCTTCAGTAATGCAAGAAACTGGGCAAACAGATGCGCAAGAACCACATTTAATGCAACCATCAGCAATAACTCTCATAATTAGGACCTCCATAAAAATATAGATCAGAACTTTTTATTATCATTTAGAAAGGCACTTGCCTCAACTTATGTTCTCATTATCACACAGTTCAAATTGAAAGTCAAATGAAAATGATAAATAAACATATAATTTTTTGCATAACAACTGTTCCTTTTTGTCATAAAAAGCCTATATTTATCTGTATTTTGATATTTCTTTTCATTTAACTAACTGAGTATAATACTCAATAATTGAGAATGTACTTATTATCATTTCAATTAAAATACGTACCACTATAATAGGAATTCAATTATCAATATTTATTATCATTGATTTTTATTGCCCAATTTAATTAGAATAATTTAATCCACGTAGCATATTTTCATAAAACTAAATCAAATTCTTTATTTATTGATTTGCCGAGTGCGACTTTGACAAAAAATAATCATAAAAACGAGGTCGAATCTTACGATTCGACCTCGTGTATGTGCTTATAGTAGAATAACCTATCCCCTATTATTTACCAGGGAAGAATGGCCATACCATTGGAATAATAATTAAGCTTACTACGAAGCAAACTAAAATCAATGGAACGCCAGCTTTTACATAGTCAGTAAATTTGTATTGACCAGGACCAAGTACTAATGTATTTGGAGGAGTACCTACAGGTGTACCGAATGCACAAGATGCAGCAACGCCGATAGCCATCAATACAGCATGAGGGTCAGCGCCCATACCTTGAGCAATGGAGATACCGATAGGAGCCAATAATGCACAAGATGCAGTATTAGACATAAATTGTGTCATAACACAAGATAAAATAAACAATACGGCTGTAGCAAAGTAAGGGCTAGGATCAGCGCCCATAACGCCGATTACTGCATCGGCAATCATTTTACCAGCACCAGATTGATCAAGTGCAGTTGCTACTGGCATCATACCAGCGAATAAGAAGATTGTTACCCAGTCAATGGATGTATAAGCTTGTTTTTCGTTCAAGCAACCAGTTAATACGCAAAGCATTGCGCCGATAACTGCAACCATGCTCAATGGCAAGTTAATACCAAAGTGTTCTTTCAATGGTTCGCCTAAAATCATGGCAAGGATTACACCTAAAAGAATAAGTCCGGAGAACAATTGTTTCTTAGGATCGTTAGAAATATCTTCAGCAGCTACTTCTTGTTCTACATCACCGGCATCAGTAATTTCATGTTTAGGTAATAAATGTTTACCAATGAGCATCATGAATACGATAGTAGCGATAGTCAAAGGAATGCCAATCCAAGCAAACTCGAAGAAACCAAATGGTTCAATACCAAATTTAGATAATGTACCACTTACAATGATATTAGGTGGTGTACCAACCATTGTAATGATACCACCAATGCCTGCAGCGAATGCTAACGGCATCAATTGGCGAGATGCAGGAATCTTCGCAACAGCACAGATACCAACAACTACAGGAAGTAAAGCAGCTGTTGTACCAGTGTTAGATAAGAATGCGGACATGACAGCTGTTACAAGCATAATCGCAAGCATCAAGCCATTTTCGCTAGTACCTGCATGAGATACTACGGTTTCCCCAATTTTTTGAGCCAAACCAGTGTAGAATAATGCAGCACCAACAACGAACATGCCAGCAAACAACACAACTGTACTATCAGATAAACCAGAGAATACAACCTTAGGAGTAATAATACCCATAAGGCCAAGGGCAATTGCACCGCCTAAAGAAGTAATAGCTAAAGGAATAATTTCCGTAACGAATAAAACAGCCATGACTGCAAGGACGATTAAGGTTTGTTCTGCAGTACCCATACATCATCATCTCCCTTCAGAGAAATGCACTGATATAGTTATAAGAGGTATAAAATATAACCTACGATACCAATGGCGGAAGCCATCAAAAAAGTAATCCCATATCCCTCTCTTGTTTTAGGATACCCAAAGAATAAGGTTTCACCTAAAAATCCTCGGCGATTAAACCAAGTATATTTAGTTCTGCGTTGAAACCATTTAGCTTTGCCTTCAACACCGATAATCAGTGCCGTAATAAAAAATACAATAAATGCCCAGATAAAACAAATCAGTATTTTTAATTCTACAGATAACAAGTGACCACCTCTACTAAATTTAAAGCACTAGAAGGTTATTGTGTGAATGCTTGTATCACCTAATGACCGATCTGAAAAGCATTTATTGCAAATATACCCTATTTATGCATGAATACATAGATTTGAAGGGTTTTTATATTCACCAATAGGTGTACCTAATTAGGCACACCTTGGTGAATAATTATTAAATTACTAGTGGCTGGACAACATAGCAAGCATTGTACCTGCTGCTACTGCTGTACCGATAACGCCAGCTACGTTTGGACCCATAGCATGCATGAGCAAGAAGTTAGCTGGGTTAGCTTTCGCACCTACAACTTGAGATACGCGAGCCGCCATTGGAACCGCGGATACACCAGCAGAACCAATAAGTGGATTTGTTTTACCACCATCTACTAAGCTCATCAATTTACCGAATAATACGCCACCAGCAGTGCCACCGATGAATGCAACCAAACCTAAGCAAATGATAAGGAGTGTTTGCACGCTTAAGAAGTGTTCCGCACTCATTGTTAAACCAGTACCAGTTGCTAAGAAGATAGTAACAGTATTGATCAAAGCATTTTGAGATGTATCGGACAAACGATCAGTTACGCCAGATTCACGGAACAAGTTACCTAACATCAACATACCTAAAAGGGATGTAATGGAAGGAAGCAATAAGGAAATGAAGATCGTAGAAATAATTGGGAATACGATTTTTTCAAAACGTGTAACTTCACGCAATTGTTCCATAACAATTTCGCGTTCTTTTTGCGTAGTGAATAATTTCATTACAGGTGGTTGAATCAACGGTACCAAGGACATATAGGAATATG